>PPYF01208470.1_pt1 | contig 49186 bp, 39 predicted proteins | sample 1559871 | NCBI WGS metagenome assembly PPYF01 (sample SAMN08240021, study PRJNA423297) | Human gut metagenome, whole genome shotgun sequencing project.
GTGTCATCTGGCTCCGGCAGGTCCTACGTATATGGAAGATCTGAACGAGGCGGGCGGCGTTTATGCGGTTATGAACGAATTGTCCAAGAAAAATCTGCTGCATCTGGATTGTATGACGGTGACAGGAAAAACAGTAGGAGAAAATATTGCCTCCTGTGTGAACAGAAATCCTCAGGTTATTCGACCGGTGGAAACTCCTTACAGTGAAACAGGCGGGCTGGCAGTGCTGACCGGAAATCTTGCTCCGGACGGCGGTGTGGTAAAGAGAAGCGCCGTATGTCAGGAGATGATGTGTCATGAAGGACCAGCCAGAGTGTTTGATTGTGAAGAAGATGCCATTGCCGCTATCAAGGGAGGAAAGATTGTAGCCGGCGATGTGGTGGTGATCCGCTATGAAGGTCCGAAAGGAGGCCCGGGTATGCGTGAGATGCTCAATCCTACTTCTGCTATTGCGGGTATGGGACTGGGTTCTTCCGTAGCTTTGATCACAGACGGACGGTTCTCCGGCGCATCCAGAGGCGCTTCCATTGGCCATGTGTCACCGGAGGCGGCAGTGGGAGGTCCTATCGCTTTGGTGGAGGAAGGAGACAGAATCCGCATCAATATTCCGGAAACCAGTCTGGAACTTTTGGTTTCAGAAGAAGAATTGGAGAGAAGAAGAGCGGCATGGCAGCCAAGAGAGCCGAAAGTAACTACGGGATATCTGGCAAGATATGCGGCGATGGTTACCAGCGGCAACAGGGGAGCTATTCTTGAAGTACCGAAAAAATAAATAGGAGGAGGAAAAAGAGAATGCAGTTAACTGGAGCAGAAATTGTAATTGAATGTCTGAAAGAACAGGGTGTAGATACGGTATTCGGTTATCCGGGAGGAACCATCCTGAATATTTATGACGCTTTATATAAACATAGTGATGAGATTCATCATATTCTGACTTCCCATGAACAGGGAGCTGCTCATGCGGCAGACGGATATGCCCGCGCAACAGGAAAAGTGGGCGTCTGCCTGGCGACTTCCGGTCCCGGCGCGACCAATCTGGTAACGGGTATTGCTACTGCCTATATGGATTCCATTCCGGTAGTGGCGATCACTGCCAATGTGGGAACGAATCTTCTGGGAAAAGACAGTTTTCAGGAAATTGATATTGCGGGTGTGGTAATGCCCATTACCAAGCATAGTATGATTGTAAAGGATATTACAAAACTGGCAGATACGATCCGCCGGGCATTTGTGATCGCAAAAAGCGGCAGACCGGGTCCTGTTCTGGTGGATATCACAAAGGATGTTACTGCCCTTACGACAGAATACACATACAAAGAGGCGGAACTGGTAGCGCCTTCTACCGCGGATATTACAGAAGAGGATATGGAGCAGGCAGTGGAACTGATCAATGCATCCAAACGTCCGTTTATCTTTGTGGGAGGCGGAGCTGTTATTTCCGGCGCGCAGAAAGAACTGGCTGAATTTGTTCATACGCTCCATGCGCCGGTGACGGATTCTCTTATGGGGAAAGGAGCTTTTGACGGAACGGATGAGCTTTATACCGGCATGCTGGGAATGCATGGAACAAAGACGGCGAATCTGGGAGTGACAAAATGTGATCTTCTTATCACCATCGGCGCCAGATTTTCTGATCGTGTGATCGGCAATGCGTCCAAATTTGCAAAGAAAGCAAAGATTATTCAGATCGATGTGGATGCGGCGGAGATCAATAAAAATATTCCGGTAGACTGTAGTATTATCGGAGATGTAACAGAAGTTTTGAAGAGACTGAATCAGAAAATCCAGCCGAAAAATCATAAAGAATGGCTGGAAGAGATTGAAGCTCTGAAAGAAAAATATCCGCTGAAATACAATCAGGAAGGGCTTACCGGTCCCTGGGTGATCGAAGAGCTTTATCGAGTGACAAAAGGGGACGCTATTGTAGTGACGGATGTAGGGCAGCATCAGATGTGGGCGGCTCAGTATTACAGATTTAAAAATCCAAGAACCTTGCTTACGTCCGGCGGCCTGGGAACCATGGGCTATGGCCTTGGAGCAGCCATCGGCGCAAAATTCGGCTGTCCCGATAAAGTGGTAGTAAATGTGGCGGGAGACGGATGTTTCCGTATGAATATGAATGAGGTTGCCACTGCAGCCAGAAATAATATGCCATTGATTGAAATTGTGATCAATAATCATGTTCTGGGCATGGTACGCCAGTGGCAGACCTTATTTTACGATCATCGGTATTCCAATACGATGCTGGAAGATAAAGTGGATTTTGTGAAATTTGCAGAATCCATGGGCGCAGTGGGGATTCGGGTGACGAAGAAAGAAGAAGTGGGTCCGGCGATTGAGAAGGCGATAGCGCTGAATACGACGGTGGTGATCGATTGTCAGATCGATCGGGATGATAAAGTATTTCCTATGGTTCCGGCAGGAGCGCCGATAGAAGAAGTATTTGATCAGGATGATCTGTAAATTTTAGTTGACATGATTTTCCCGCTGGCGTATAGTATCTGTATAGTAGCGTAGTAAAGTGATAGTGCGAAAGTGAGGAGATAGAGTGAGCAGAGTATATAATTTTTCAGCAGGACCGGCAATTTTGCCGGAGGAGGTGCTTCGGGAAGCGCAGGCGGAGATGATGGATTATCGGGGAACCGGAATGTCGGTGATGGAGATGAGCCATCGCTCCAAGACTTTTGAAGCGATTATCCAGGAGGCAGAAAAAGACTTGCGGGAACTGATGAATATCCCGGAGAAGTATAAGGTGCTGTTTTTGCAGGGAGGAGCGTCTCTTCAGTTTGCCATGATCCCCATGAATTTGATGAGAAATAAAGTGGCGGACTACATTGTCACCGGACAGTGGGCAAAAAAAGCATGGCAGGAGGCGCAGAAATATGGAAAAGCCAATAAAATTGCGTCTTCGGAAGACAGGAATTATTCCTATATCCCGGATTGCTCCGATCTTCCCATCAGCGAAGATGCAGATTACGTATATATTTGTGAAAATAATACCATTTATGGAACCAAGTTTCAGGAGCTTCCCAATACCAAGGGGAAAGATCTGGTAGCGGATGTTTCTTCCTGCTTTTTATCGGAGCCTGTGGATGTGAGCAAATATGCGGTTCTTTATGGAGGGGTCCAAAAAAATATCGGACCGGCTGGTATGGTGATCGCAGTGATTCGTGAAGATCTGATTACCGATGAGGCGCTTTTGGGGACTCCCACGATGATGAAGTACAAGACGCATGCAGATGCAGGCTCTATGTATAATACGCCCAACTGTTATTGTATCTATATGTGCGGCAAGGTTTTCAAGTGGCTGAAACGGCGGGGCGGTCTGGAGGCTATGAAGGAATATAATGAGAAAAAAGCCAAAATCTTATATGATTTTCTGGACAGCAGCAGACTCTTCCACGGAACCGTGGAGAAGGAATATCGTTCTTTGATGAATGTGCCTTTTGTCACTGGAAACAGCGAACTGGATGCAAAATTTATTCAGGAAGCAAAAGAAGCAGGATTTGAAAATCTGAAAGGTCACCGGACAGTGGGCGGTATGCGGGCAAGTATTTACAATGCCATGCCCATCGAAGGGGTGGAGGCGCTGACAGCGTTTATGAAAAAATTTGAAAAGGAGAATCTGTGATATGTTTTTTTATCATTGTCTGAATCCCATTTCCGAGATGGGACTGAACAGTTTTACCGGGGATTACGCCAGAACACAGGAAATTCAGCAGGCAGATGCTCTCCTGGTGCGAAGCGCTTCCATGCATGAGATGGAAATCCCCCCACAAGTGAAAGCAGTGGCGAGAGCGGGAGCGGGGGTAAACAATATCCCGCTGGAAACTTGTTCCGAGCAGGGAATCGTGGTTTTTAATACGCCGGGAGCTAATGCAAACGGGGTGAAGGAAATGGTGATTGCCGGGATGCTTTTGGCATCCCGGGATATTGTGGGGGGAATTGAATGGATCGAGCAGCAGAAAGCAGATGAAAATATCGGCAAACTGGCAGAAAAACAGAAAAAGCAGTTTGCCGGCTGTGAGATCAAAGGAAAACGTCTGGGTGTGATCGGGCTGGGCGCGATCGGAGCTATGGTGGCAAACACGGCGATTTATCTGGGAATGGAAGTGTATGGATACGATCCCTATATTTCTATCGATACGGCATGGAAACTTTCCAGAGAAATCAGACATATCAGTAATGTGGAAGATATTTTTCGGGAGTGCGATTATATTACCCTGCACGTTCCGCTTCTGGACAGCACCCGGGGAATGATCGGAAAAGACAGCATAGAAATGATGAAAGAGGGCGTGGTTCTTCTGAATTTTTCCAGAGATCTGTTGGTAGATGAAGCCGCTCTGGTAGGGGCATTGGAGAGAGGAAAAGTTAAAAAATATGTGACAGATTTTGCAAATCCTCTTGTGGCAGGAGCAAAAAATACGCTGGTAACGCCCCATCTGGGAGCGTCCACAGAGGAATCGGAGGATAATTGCGCGCGGATGGCAGTGAAAGAGCTTCGAGACTATCTGGAAAATGGAAATATTCATCATTCCGTGAATTATCCCACTTGCGACATGGGACGCTGTATGGTGGAAGGAAGAGTGGCTATCAATCACCGGAACGTGGTAAATATGATCAGCCAGTTTGCTACCGTATTGGGAGATGCGGGCATGAATATCTCTGATATGACGAATAAGAGTAAGGGAGATTATGCATATACGCTGATCGATCTGGAAGCGCCGGCAGACGAAAGGATCATTCGAAAACTGGAAAGCATTGAGGGCGTATTAAAAGTGCGCGTGGTAAAATAAGAAACCTTTGGAAACCTTGTATTCCGCCTCTAAAAATGATAAAATTAATAAAGCGACAGCTGTATTTGTGAAAATAAGAGGAGGTGCGGGGATATGTCAGATAAATTATATGGATATATGGATTGGCCGGAGATAGAAACGGTTGTATATTCGGAGGAAAATTCTCCCAGATCCATACTGGGGGCGCAGGTGACAGAAGATGGGATTTTAGTACAGTGCTTTTTTCCAGGGAGAGATAAGGTAAGTGTAAAGACAATATCCGATGGAAAACAATATCCCATGGTAAAAGAAGATGAAGCGGGATATTTTGCAGTTTTGCTTCCGGGAAAGGAGATACCGGAATATGTCTATCTGGCAGAGGAAGAAGAGGAAATACGGGAATATCATGATGCTTATGCTTTTCCTTCTATGATTACGTTAGAAGAAGAACAGAAGTTTATCAATGGCATCTGCTATGATATTTATGAGAAGTTGGGAGCCCATCCCATGAAAGTAAATGACGTGGACGGGGTGTATTTTGCCGTTTGGGCGCCAAATGCTCTGCGCGTGAGTGTGGTGGGGGATTTTAATAACTGGGACGGCAGAATGTACCAGATGAATCTTCTTCCGGTCTCTGGGATTTTTGAATTGTTTATACCGGATGTTCCAATCGGAGCTCTCTATAAATATGAATTAAAGTTAAAAGATGGTCTCACATATCTGAAAGCAGATCCTTATGCCAATGAAGCGGAGCTTCGTCCGGCAAATGCTTCAGTGGTGACCGATCTTACAAAATTTCGGTGGAGAGATAAGACCTGGCTGCGGGAGAGAAAGAAAATCCAGAAAGAAGATGCACCGATGTTTGTCTATGAAATGCATCTTGGCTCCTGGAAGAAACCGGAGGATGGAAGAGAATTTTATAATTACCGGGAAATTGCTCCCATGCTGATCGAATATATACAGGAGATGGGATATACCCATGTAGAATTGATGCCCATTATGGAACATCCTTTTGACGCTTCCTGGGGCTATCAGGTGACGGGGTATTATGCGCCTACCAGCCGCTACGGATCTCCGGAAGATTTTATGTTTTTTGTGGATGCCCTTCATCGGGCGGGGATTGGCGTTATTCTGGACTGGGTTCCGGCACATTTTCCTCGGGATACTTTTGGGCTGGCATCTTTTGACGGAACGTGTCTGTATGAACATCTGGATCCCCGGCAGGGCAGCCATCCTCACTGGGGAACACTGATTTACAATTACGGAAGACCACAGGTAAAAAACTTTTTGATCGCCAATGCGCTGTTTTGGGCAGATAAGTTCCATGTGGACGGCATCCGTTTTGATGCGGTGGCCTCCATGCTTTATCTGGACTATGGAAAAAATGACGGAGAATGGGTGGCGAATATTTATGGCGGCAATGAAAATCTGGACGCTGTAGAATTTTTGAAACACCTGAATTCCATTTTCAAGAAAAAATACCCAGATGCTCTTTTGATCGCGGAAGAATCTACTGCCTGGCCGCAGGTGACCGGTAGCGTGGAGGAGGATGGACTGGGCTTTGATTATAAGTGGAATATGGGATGGATGAATGATTTTATCGGATATATGAGCAATGATCCTTATTTTCGCGGCAGCCATCACAATGAGCTCACTTTCAGCATGATCTATGCCTACAGCGAACGGTTTATGCTGAGCCTGTCTCATGATGAAGTGGTGCATGGAAAAGCTTCTCTTCTGGGGAAAATGCCCGGTGAGATGGAGAAAAAATTTGCAAATCTGCGGGCAGCTTTCGGATATTTTGTCACACATCCTGGAAAAAAATTGCTGTTTATGGGACAGGAGTTTGCCCAACTGCATGAATGGGCAGAAAACAGAGCTTTGGACTGGGAAGATCTGCAACAGGAACCGCACCGCCAGATGAAAGAATTTGTAAAAACATTGATTCATCTTTATAAAGAATATCCGGCGCTGCACAGTATGGATGAAGTATCAGAAGGATTTGAGTGGATCAACTGCGTAGAGTGGGATAAGAGTATGGTTTCCTTTATGAGAAAAACAGAGAAACCGGAGGAAACGCTGGTGGTTGTGTGCAATTTTTCAGATGTGGAATACCAGAATTTCCAGTTGGGTGTGCCTTATCCGGGAAAATATAAAGAGATTCTGAACAGCGACGCTCTGATATATGGAGGCAGCGGAGCCGTAAATCCACGAGTGAAAATGGCGAAAAAGGAAGAATGTGACGGACGTCCTTATTCCGTGAAGATTCGTGTGGCGCCTTTGAGTGCCTCTATTTTCCGATTTGCAAAAACGGAGGATAAGACGGCGGATAACAAGGCTGCCAAAAGAAAAAGAAAAATGGTTTCCACCAGAAAAAATGGATGGAAGCAGGAGATTCAGGAGAAGATGGAGCAGGCAGAGAAAGAAGTACAGGAGAGAGGAAAAACTAAAGCATGACAGATACGATAAAAGCAGCATGGATCTGGCTGACAGATTCCACCCGTTCTGACAGTCCGGTGGATTTTCTTTTGAAAGTCATTCTCGCCCTGGTAGTTTACGGAGTAGGAAGCAAGGTGATCGCATGGATATGCCGTCTGCTGAAAAAACAGCTGACCCGGTTTGGAACGGATGAGGCGGCGAAAAGTTTTCTTTTGTCTTTGGTAAAGATAGGAATGCATGCAGTTTTGATTCTGACGATTGCAGGTCAGTTGGGCGTAGATAAAACTTCTGTGGCGGCTTTGGTAGGATCTGCCGGAGTGGCAATCAGTTTGGCGCTGCAGGGCGGACTGTCTAATTTTGCCGGCGGATTGATCATTATGTTTTTGCGGCCGTTTTCCGTGGGAGATTATATTATTGAAAATGGAAATAATATCGAAGGAACTGTAGAAAAGATTGAATTATATTACACTACGTTGATGACGGTGGACAGCCGTCGGATCGTCATTCCCAATTCGACGCTTACGGGAAACAGTATCACCAATGTGACGGCTATGGACAAGCGTCGTCTGGAAATTAAAGTGGGAATCTCTTATCATTCGGATCTTTTGAAAGCAAAGGATATTTTGCGAAGATTGGTGGAAGAAGATCCGGAACTTCTGGAACGGGAGGAAATTCAGATTTTTGTAGATCAGCTGGCAGACAGCGCGGTGATTCTTGGAATTCGGGCATGGGTTCGGACGGATGAGTACTGGAATACAAAATGGAGAATGAACGAGCGGATCAAGCTGGAATTTGATGCCAATGGGATTCAGATTCCCTTTCCACAGATGGACGTATATTTACAGCAGAAGTAATTTTTTTACATTTTCATTACACCCCTCCGGGAATGTTAAGAGAAATGAAATTGAATTCCCCGGAAGAAAAGATATAATAGTTCTTGTATGATTTTGTCGAATAAGGACTTGCAGGGGGAAGAGGAAATGAAAAGATCCGCAAAAAAACAAAAAAGAAAATCTGTCTGGAAGGGATTATGTGCTGGTGCGGCGCTTTTGATCGTGCTGCTGACAGTAACGGCAATTTATGTCTGGCGAGCAAATTACTATGCCAGACATTTTTATAAAGATACCTGGATCAATGGAATAGACTGTAGTTTTATGACCGCAGATCAGGTAAAAAGAAAGATTCAGGAAAAAATCAGCGAATATGAGCTGACGTTTCTTACAAAGGAAGGGGAAACTTATCAGGTGACAGGACCTCAGTTTCATCTCACCTATGAGGATGATAATCATGTGGATGAGCTGTTGAGCGAGCAGGAACCTCTGCAATGGATTCGCCGGGCATTTCAGGGCGGAAAATATCAGGTAACGGCTAATTTTTCTTATGATGAGACTGCAGTGGAACCGATTTTGAAGAGCCTTCCTTTTTTGCGGGAGGAAAATCTGATTCAGCCGCAGGACGCCTATATGCAGGAAACCGGAGAAGGTTACACGATTGTGCCGGAGGTGGAAGGAAATGCGCTGGATCTGGAAAAATTGATCGGGTTGGTTCACGAGGCGATTGCGCAGGGAATCAGAGAGATTTCGCTGGAGGAGGAAGCGTGTTATTTGAAACCGACGGTTTATCAGGATGATGAAGCTTTGAATATCCAGATGAATACCATGAATCAGCTGACCTGCGCAGAGCTAACATATCAGGTGTGTCAGGAAACGTATGTGATCGATCATGAAAAACTAAAATCCTGGCTGATACAGGATGAACAGGGTACCTATTTGCTCGATCAGCAGCAGTTGAAAAATTTTATCGATCAACTGGCTGACAAAAGAGACAGCTACGGGGGAAAAAGAAAATTCACTACCCATGGAGGAAAGAAGATCACTCTTGCCACGAATAAATATGGCTGGTTGGTAGATCGGGAAAAGTCTCTGGAGGAGCTGAAGACTGCTCTGGCAGAGGGAAAACAAGGAGAGATGGAATTGGTTTACAAAAAGCGGGCTCAGGGAACCGGAGAAAATGATCTCGGTGATGTGTACGTAGAAATCAGTATAGAGGAACAGACTATGTGGTGCTATAAAGACGGTCAGGTGGTAGTGGAGACTCCCGTTGTAACAGGAAATATGTCTATTCCCGGTCATGCCACTCCAAAGAATGGATGCTGGCCTATTTTCTGGAAAACCACAGAGTACACCATGAAGGGACCAAAAGATGAAAATGGAGAACCGGAATATACTGCGTTTGTACATTATTGGATGCCGTTTAACAATGGGGTGGGAATTCATGACCTGGCAAGTCGGGGAAATAATTTTGGAGGAGATATTTATTTGACGCAGGGTTCTCATGGATGCATCAATACCCCTTACGATGCAGTGAAAACAATTTATGAGACCGTTTCTGTGGGAACGCCGGTGATCGTGTATTAGGAAGGAAGAAGGAAAAACAATGATAGCAGAAGAGTACAGGAAGATGCTGGGAGCAAAATCTGTGATCCGTGAAATCTTTTCGTATGGAACGGAGAGGGCGAAAGAAATAGGACGGGAAAATGTATTTGATTATAGTTTGGGCAATCCGTCCGTCCCAGTGCCGGAAAAATTTACCCGGAGAATGGAGGAACTTCTGGAGCAGGAGAGCCCTCTCACGCTTCATGGATACAGCCCCAGTCTGGGGATTGACGAGGTGCGAAAGGCAGTGGCAAAATCATTGTCTGACCGCTTTGAAATGCATTATGAAAAAGAGCATATTTTTATGTGCAGCGGAGCGGCGGCGGCTCTTGCCCATGCTTTCCGGGCAGTGACGGTTCCGGGAGATTCTATCCTGACTTTTGCTCCGTATTTTCCGGAATATCAGCCTTATGTGAATCTGACAGGGGCAAAATTGAAGGTGGTTCCGCCGGATCTGGAAGGTTTTCAGGTGGATTTTGGAAAATTTGAGGAAATGCTCACGCAGGATGTGACAGCGGTTCTTGTCAATACGCCAAACAATCCCTCCGGTGTGGTATATACTACGGAAACGGTTCGGAAACTGAGTGAAATCATGGAAAGAAAAGAACAGGAATACGGTCATTCCATCTATCTGATCTCTGACGAACCCTATCGGGAAATTGTATTTTCCGGAGTAGACGCTCCCTATGTGGCAAAATATTATCAGAATACCATTACCTGCTATTCTTTCAGCAAGTCTCTTTCTCTGCCGGGAGAGCGTATCGGGTATGTGGCAGTATCGCCATCATGTGAAGACGCAGAATTGATTGTGGAGATGTGTGGACAGATATCCCGGGGAATCGGTCATAACTGTCCGGCGTCGATCATTCAGTTGGCGGTGGCAGATTGTTTGTATGATACGGCAGATCTGTCCGTATATGAGAAAAACGCAGGAATATTATATGAGGAATTGACAAAACTGGGATATGAAATTGTGCGTCCCGGAGGCACATTCTATATGTTTCCGAAAGCGCCCGAGAAAGATGCGGTGGCTTTTTGTAAGCGGGCGTTGCAGAAAGACCTGCTTTTAGTACCGGGAGACAGTTTTGGATGTCCCGGGTATTTTCGGATGGCTTACTGCATAGAGACAGAGAAAGTGGAGAGATCATTGGAGGCGTTTCGGAGATTATAGGGATGAGGGCAATAATATGACGAATTTAGATTTTGCAGGAAATTTAGGGCATTCCATATAATATATAAAAATGTTGACATACGTAATAATACGTGTTAAAATATAGCCATGATAAGGAAAGGAGATACAAAAGATGCCAATGACACCGAAAGAGATGATAAAACATCTTAAGAAAAACGGGTTTGAGGAAATCAGACAAAATGATTCTCATATTACAATGAAGAATCATACTACTGGGATATCAGTAGTGGTTCCTTATCACTCCAAATCAATGAAAAAAGGATTGGAGCAGGCAATATTGAAACAGGCAGGGCTGAAATAGCCCTGCCGCCTGAAAAATGAACGGAGGTATTACGTATGAGTAAATTGTTTTATCCTGCGATTTTTCATACAGCAGAAGAAGGAGGTTTTTGGGTTTCTTTTCCAGATCTGCCGGAATGTCTTACAGAAGGGGACGATATGCAGCAGGCTTATGAAATGGCAGTGGAAGCATTAGGTCTCACACTGGTAGGACGAAAGGAAGAAAGAATAGAGATACCAAAACCTACCCAGGTTGATAAAGTGGATACGGAAGATGGCACATTGGTAATTGTTGAATTTGATATGTTAGAGTATCAGAAAAAACACAATTCTCGTGCGGTCAAAAAAACACTCAGTATTCCAGAGTGGCTAAATGAAGAGGCTACTGCGAGAGGTGTGAATTTTTCGCAGGTATTACAAGAGGCATTATTGGTAAAGTTGAATATTGGGAGATAAAGTAGAGAGAGCTTGAAAACAGGCTCTCTTTTTTGTGCGCCATCACACATCCCTACATATTATAATCATAAAAGAACAGGAGTTGATCAGTATGAAAATCTGTCTTGACGCAGGGCATTACGGCTACTATAACCAGTCCCCTGCAAACAAATCGTATTATGAATCAAAAATGGTATGGAAACTGCATCTGAAGCTGAAAAAGTGTCTGGAAAGCTACGGTGTTCAGGTCATCACCACCCGACCAGAGCAGGAAAAGAATCTGGCGTTATTTGACCGGGGAACGAAAGCGGCAGGGTGTGATCTGTTTCTTTCGTTGCATTCCAATGCCGTTGGCAGTGGAGTGAACAACAAAATTGATTATGTGGTTGCCTATGCGGCGATCAATAGATCGGCAGATCCAATCGCTGAGAAGCTGGTAAACAGGATCGCCGAGGTGATGGGAACCAGCCAGTCTCCAAGGATCGAGCATCGAAAAGGAAACAATGGCGATTATTACGGCGTGGTGCGTGGCGCTACGGCGGTAGGTGTTCCGGGTACAATTCTGGAGCATAGCTTTCATACTAATCGCAAGATGACAGACTGGCTGTTGGAAGATTCTAATCTGGATAAACTGGCAAGGGCAGAGGCGGAGGTCATTGCAGAGCATTATGGTTTGTCTGGAGGTTCAGAGCCAGTTCCGCCGGCAGAACGCTGGTATCGGATTCGGAAGACCTGGGAGGATGCCGGCAGCCAGATTGGAGCGTATGAAAATCTGAATAATGCAAAGAAAGCCTGTCCGGCAGGCTACACTGTCTTTGACTGGAATGGAAAAGCAGTTTACAGCAAAGGAGGAGAAGCATATCCTTACGTTGGCAAATGTACCGGTAATGGCGTAAATGTCCGAAAAGGTCCCGGGATGGGTTACGGTAATATTGTAGGATATCCAAAACTCAACAAAGGTAATCTGGTGGATGTCCTTGGCAAAGAGGGGGCCTGGTATAAAATCAGAATCGATGGGAAATACGAGGGATATATCTCGGAAGATTATTTGCAGAGAGTGTAAAAACAGCAATGAAAAGGGATAATTTTTACGTATTTTTGAGCTTTTTTAGAACTGATGTTTGCAAAAATAAAAATAGTAAAACCGGCGAAACCCCTATAAATACTGAGTTCTCGCCGGTTTTTTAGTAAGCTGAAAATGGGACTCGAACCCACGACCCCTTCATTACGAGTGAAGTGCTCTACCAACTGAGCTATTTCAGCCTGTGCTCTGGCACAACAACTATTATACACGATTTTCAGAAAAAGGCAACAGTTTTTTTAAAAGAATGAAAGAAACAGTGAAATAATATTTATAAATTCCATGGAATATGTTATAGTTGAGAGGAAAAAGAGGAGATTCTATCTATAAAAGAATAGATAAATGGAAGAAAAAGAGGTACGATTTTGAATCAGTATGAACGCAATCTGTCTCTTCTGACAGAATATTTCCAGAATGGCTGTAAGGAAAATTGTTCTCAAAAGCTGGGGCTGGAAGTGGAGCATTTTATAGTTGTAAAAGAAACGGGAGAGAGTGTTTCTTTTTATGGAAAGCATGGGGTAGCAGAACTTCTGGAAAGGTTGAAACCCTGCTATTCTCATTTTTATTACGAAGGTGAAAGGCTTCTGGGGCTTTATAACAGTGAGTATTCGCTCAGTTTGGAACCGGCGGCGCAGCTGGAGATCAGTATCGCACCCAGAAGAGAGATCAGTGAGATTCGAAATATTTACCATAGTTTCAGAAGACAGCTGGAGCCGATTCTGGAAACCTGGGGATATGAGCTGGTGATGCTGGGGTATCAGCCGGTAAGTCAGATTCAGGATCTGTCATTGATACCGAAGAAACGATATGATTATATGGATGCGTATTTTAAGAAAACAGGAACGATGGGAGCTCATATGATGCGGGGAACAGCATCCACACAAATTTCCGTGGATTTTTTCAGTGAAAGGGATTTTGTGAGAAAAATGCGGGCAGCTTATATTCTGATGCCAATGATTAAGTTTCTCACAGATTGTTCTCCTATATTCGAGGGGAAAATTCAGGAAAAGCGCATGGTGAGAACGAGAATCTGGCAGCGGGTAGATCCCCGGCGATGTGGGATTGTCCCGGGGCTATTTCAGACGGATTTTGGGTTTGCTTCTTATGCCCGGTTTTTGATGCAGATGCCGCTCATCTTTGTTGTGGAAGACGGAAGAGCCGTTTCGGTAGGAGAGCAGACGGCGGCGCAGCTTTGGGAAGCTCATGATCTGACAGAGAAAGATATCGAACATCTTTTGTCCATGGCGTTCCCGGATGTACGGCTGAAGCGTTATCTGGAGATCCGTGGCGCAGATTGTATGCCGTTTCCTTATGTGATGGGATATCTGGCTTTGATCAAAGGGATTTTTTATCAGGAATCTGCTCTGGAACAGATCCTTTCGAAAAAAGTTTCGGAAAAGGAGATTCTGGAAGCGGAGCGCAGCTTGATGGAATACGGATTTTCGGGAAGTATTTATGGAAAAAGGGCAGACGAGTATATGAAAGATATTCTTGGGATTGCCAGGGAATTTCTGGGGTATCAGGAAAAAGCTTTCCTTGATCCTCTGGAGCAGATGATAGAAGAAAAAAGGAGTCTGACGGATGACTATGAAAAGTGAAAAGATGAAAAAAATTGCCGGGGAGTATGAACAGTATATTAGAAGTCATGAGGAAGAAAGCCGTATTTCCGGCAAAGCGATCAAAGAGTATTTGGATCAATCCACGGCTGCTTACGATGGATTAGTGGTGCATACCCTCCATATACCAAAGATTTTTACCGAGAAAGAGATTGCATATTTTCGGTGGATTGTAAAAACTACGTACGGGATACTTACGAAAGTGATACGAGAATATTTGGATAATCCGGCGTACAGAAAGCATTTTCCTTTTTCTAAGGAATTGGAAGAGCTGATTCTGGTGCCAAATCTTTATGATTCGCTGCTTCCTATTGCCCGATTCGATATTTTTTTCAATGAGGAAGACTGGAGTTTTAAGTTCTGTGAGATTAATACCGATGGAACCAGCGCAATGAATGAAGATTACGTGCTGAATCAGGCGCTTTCTCTGGATAACGCACATCAGGAGATGAAGAAAAAATATGAATTTACCACCTTTGAGCTGTATGACAGCTGGGTGAAGGAATTGATGCATATCTATAGTACTTATGAAAAGAAGGTAGAACATCCTTATGTGGTGATTACAGACTTTATGGACCATTGCTGTGTCAATGAATTTAAGGAGTTTGCAGCTCGATTTGAGAAGGCAGGGTATCAGGTGGAAATCTGCAATATCCGGGATATGACATATCGGGATGGTGTGCTGTACTCAGCGGCAGGGCATCCTGTTGACGTGATTTATCGAAGAGCGGTAACCTGCGATATTATGGCACATTATCAGGAGATTCAGCCCTTTATTCAGGCAGTGAAGGATCAGAATGTATGCGTGATCGGTTCCATCTGTACGCAGATTCCTCATAATAAATGGCTTTTCAAGATGCTGCGGGAAAAGGCAACGATGAATCTTTTCACCGAAGAAGAGAAAAAATTTGTGGAAGAGCATATTCCGTATACAAATCTGATGGACAGCCGTTTCTGTCGGATGGATGAGATTTTGGATGAGAAGGACAGATGGATCATCAAACCGCTGGATTCCTATGCCTCCCGGGGAGTATTTGCCGGGGTAGATTACAGTGAGGATGAATGGGAAGATATCGTGCATCAGCATTGGAATAAAAATTATATTTATCAGGAGTATTACCATCCTTACCGGACAGAAAATATTTGTTTTCGGGATGCAAATCCGCAGTTTCAATCTTATACAAATATGTCAGGTTTGTATGTGTACAATGGGGAATTTGCGGGAGTTTATTCCCGACTTTCTACAGGGGGAATTATTTCTTCCCAGTATAATGAACGTGCAGTTGCCACGTTGGTAGTAAAGGAAGAGAACGAATGAAAACTTTAGTGATTGCGGAAAAACCTTCGGTGGGCAGGGATATTGCCCGGGTTTTAAAATGTGAAAAAAAGAACAACAGTTATATCGAGGGAACACAGTATATTGTCACCTGGGGGATGGGACATCTGGTCACCCTGCAGGACCCGGAGGGGTATGATAAGAAATACAAAGAGTGGAAGATGGAAGACATCCCCATTATGCCGAAAAGAATGGAGATCGAAGTGATCCGCCAGACCGGACGGCAGTATCAGGCAGTGAAAAATCTGATCCACAGAAATGATGTGAAGGATCTTGTGATCGCTACGGATGCTGGGAGAGAAGGAGAGCTGGTTGCCCGGTGGATTCTGAAAAAAGCGGGGAACAAGAAGCCTTGCAGAAGACTTTGGATTTCTTCCGTGACGGATAAAGCGATCCGTCAGGGATTTTCTCATCTGAGGGATGCCCGGGAATATGATAATCTGTATCATGCGGCAGTTTCCCGGGCGGAGGCAGACTGGCTGGTGGGGATCAATGCTACCCGTGCTCTGACCTGCAAATATAATGCCCAGCTTTCCTGCGGAAGGGTGCAGACGCCGACGTTGGCGATGATCGCCGCCCGGGAGGAGGAAATCCGAAAGTTTGTGCCGGAGACGTATTATGGGCTTCAGGCAAAGGCAGCGGGAGTAACCTTTATCTGGAAAGATAAAAAAACGGGAAGTTTTCGATCTTTTCAAAAAGAGAAGATGGAAAAAATTCTGGAACAGGTGAAAAAAGAACCTTTTGTGATTGAAAAGGTGACGCGAAAAGAGAAGAAGAGCTTTCCGCCTCAACTTTATGACCTTACGGAACTGCAGAGGGACGCAAACAAACGATTTGGTTTTTCAGCCAAGGAAACGCTGAATATTATGCAGCGACTGTATGAAAATCATAAGGTTCTCACATATCCCAGAACGGATTCCCGATATCTGACGGAAGATGTGGTGGGAACCATCCCGGAGCGTCTGGAAGCTTGCGCTGTAGGACCTTACCGGAAGCTGGCAGCTCAGATCCGTGGGCAGAAATTAGAAGCCAAAAAGCTTTCTTTTGTCAATAACAGTAAGGTGTCCGATCATCATGCCATTATTCCCACAGAGCAGTTTGTGGATCTGACACGGATGAGCAATGAAGAGAGAAAAATCTATGATCTGGTGGTGCGAAGGTTTTTAAGCGTGCTGTATCCTCCCTGTATTTTTGAGGAAACCACACTGGTAATCCGCTGCGGTGAGGAAGAATTTACCGCGAAGGGAAATGTGATTTTACAGGCCGGCTTTCGTGAGGTATACGAAATGAGAGAAGAGGAAGAAGAGGGTGGGGAGTTGAAAAGTCAGACCCTTCCCCGGCTGGAAGAAGGGCAGAGGCTTTCCGGGGTACAGTTTAACCTGAGAGAGGGAAAAACCACGCCGCCGCCATATTTTACAGAGGCTACGCTTCTTTCTGCCATGGAAAATCCGGTAAAATACATGGAGTCGGGAGACAGAGAAATGGCAAAAACGCTGGGAGAAACCGGAGGGTTGGGAACGGTAGCGACCAGGGCAGATATTATTGATAAGTTATTTCACAGTTTTCTGCTGGAAAAGAAGGGAAATGAGATTCATACGACCTCAAAAGCGAGGCAGCTTTTGAAATTGGTACCTTCCGATCTGAAGAAGCCGGAATTGACGGCGCAGTGGGAAATGAAGCTGTCTAAAATTGCCAGAGGCGAGCTGGATGATCGGAAATTTATGGGGGATATCCGTCAGTATACGGTAGAGCTGATCAATGAGATCCGGGCGGAGGAGGGTACTTTCCGCCATGATAATCTCACCAATAAAAAATGCCCACGCTGCGGAAAACGGCTGTTGGCAGTGAATGGGAAAAATTCTAAATTGCTGGTATGTCAGGATCGGGAATGCGGTTATCGGGAAACAATATCCCGGGTGACGAATGCTCGCTGCCCGGTCTGTCATAAAAAAATGGAGATGATCGGGAAAGGGGAAGACAGTACGTTTGTCTGCTCCTGCGGTCACAAAGAGAGACTCTCCAAATTTCAGGAAAGAAGAAAAGCAGAAGGAGGAGGCGTATCTAAAAAAGATGTAGCCGCCTATCTGAAAAAACAGAAAAAGGAAGCGGAGGAGCCGTTAAATAATGCATTTGCGGCTGCTTTGAAAAATATCCGTCTGGATTAGGACGGGAAAGGAGAAGGATTATGAGTGAAACAAGAAAAGCAGGAGTTTTAATGCCTGTGGCGTCTTTGCCCTCAGAGTATGGGGCGGGGGATTTTGGTAAAGGTGCGTATGCATTTGCTGATTGCATCCATCAGATGGGATTTGGGGTATGGCAGATTTTGCCATTGAATCCTCTCGGATATGGAAATTCCCCGTATCAGCCGTATTCTTCCTATGCGGGAGATCCGTTGTATATCAGTCTGGAAAAACTGGCGGAGGATGGTATGCTGCCCGGGGCGCCGGAAGCGTTTCGAAAAGAGAGCGCTCAGATTGATTATGAGGCGGTACGGGCTTATAAGGAGCCGTATCTTAGAAAGGCGTTTGCAAGTTTCTTTCCAGATGAGAATTATGAAGAATTTGCTTCTCAGGAATGGGTGTATGAGTACGGTGTATTTTATATGCTGAAACAGAAAAATGACAAAAAATGCTGGCTGGACTGGGAGGAAGAGGATAAACGCTGGATGATGGAGCGTAGCGCAGAATTTACCCCGGAACAGGAAGAAGAAATTCAGTATCAGATGTTTTTACAGTATGTGTTTTACTGTCAGTGGATGGAACTGAAAGCGTATGTGAACCGTCTGGATATTCGGATCATGGGAGATCTGCCTTTCTATGTGGGGATTGATTCTCTCGATGTGTGGGCAAATACCAGATGCTTTTTGCTGGATGAAAATTTCCGCCCCACGTATATTGCGGGAGTACCGCCAGATTACTTCAGTCCTACAGGACAAAGATGGGGAAATCCGATCTATGACTGGGAGTATCTAAAGGAGACCGGATATCAGTTCTGGATGGAACGGATTGGATACAATCAAAATTTATTTGATATTGTACGGATCGATCATTTTCGTGCTTTCGATACATACTGGAAGATTCCGGCAGACTGCCCCACAGCGATAGATGGGGAGTGGATCGAAGCTCCCGGTTATGAGGTATTTGAACATCTGCTGAAACGCTATCCGGATATTGAGATTGTGATAGAAGATCTGGGGGATCTTCGTCCAGAGGTTGGTATTCTGCGGGATCATTTTGGATTTAAGGGAATGAAAGTTTATCAGTTTTCCCTGGACCCGGATGAGAAAAATAATGATTTTCCAGATCGGGAAAATCTGATCCTGTATACGGGAACCCACGATAATCAGACCATCAGGGGATGGTATCTGAGCAAGGATGAGACAACCAGACGGGATGTGGATGAACTTTTAAAAGAGAAAGGATGCGGGGAAGAAAAACTGTCGCATCGTTTTATTCATGGAGTATTTCAGAGTATAGCGCAGTTATCGGTAGTAACTGTGCAGGATATTCTGAATCTCGGAGATGAAGCCCGTCTGAATCAGCCGGGAACCACGGGAAGCCCCAACTGGGAGTGGAGGATTGCTGATCTTAAGGAGTTGGAAGAGCAAATTCCGGTGATCCGAAAACTGATAGAAGAAACTGATAGGTAATTTTAATAGAGGGAGCTGTCGCATTCTGAATACAGATAAATGCGGCAGGCTCCCTTTTTGTAGAAATGTTTATAAGGAAAAATTGTTTTGTTCCCGCTCCTGTTTTTTCAGTTCTGGCCAGACAGTGCGCATCATGGTTAAGAAACAGGCGCCTCCTCCGATAAAATTGGAGATGGGTTCCGCCAGAAAGACGCCGTATACGCCCAGACCTCCCACATGGGGAAGAAGAAGGGTCAGGGGGATCACAATGATGACTTTCCGAAACAGGGAGAAAAAGATGGCGCTTTTGGAGCGCCCTAAGGCTACGAAAGTAGACTGCCCGGAAAACTGAAAGGACATCATGAAAAATCCGAAAAAGTAAATGGTCATGGACGGTACTCCCAGTTGAAGTAATTGGGAATTACTATTAAAAAGGTGGATAAATGGCTTCGGAAAAATAAGAAGTATTATCCAGATCGCCGTAGTATAGAGGATGCAGACCAGAGACATGAAGCGAATCCCCTCCCGCACCCGGCGGGGCTTTTTTGCTCCATAGTTAAATCCCATAACGGGCTGGGCGGCATTGGTGATCCCCTGTACTGGCATAGAGACTACTTCCCGGATGGAATTTATTACGGTCATGACACCCACATAAATATCTCCTCCAAAATTTTGAAGAGAGGCGTTGCATACTATCTGAACCGCGCTGTTGGTAAAAGACATAATAAAACCGGAAGCGCCCAGCGAGATAATTTCTCCCAGAAGGGGCAGATGAATATGCAGATTGTCTCGGGTCAGGCGAATCAGTGTTTCCTTCCCTGTCAGAAAACGGAGTACCCAGAGGGCAGATATCATTTGGGAAAGAATGGTGGCTAAAGCAGCCCCGGCAACACCCATATCTAAAATAAAGATAAAAACGGGATCGAGAATGATATTTAATACGGCTCCGATCAGTACGGTCAGCATTCCTTTTTTGGCAAATCCCTGAGCATTGATAAAATTATTCATGCCAAGACTGAACATGACAAAAACATTTCCCAGAAGATAGATGGAAAGGTACGTATCGGCAAAGGGAAAGGTAGAATCACTGGCTCCAAAAAGATACAGGAGAGGTTTCTTAAATAAAAGACCCAGAATAGTCAGCAGGATTCCCGATAAAAAGAGCATGGTGAAGGTAGTTCCCATAATCCGGGCTGCCCGTTTGTTATCCTGCTTTCCCCGGGCAATAGAAAAAAGCGGCGCGCCGCCCATGCCGAAAAGATTAGTAAAAGCAGTTACCAGCATCAGAATGGGAAAAGTCAGTCCCAGTCCGGTCAGCGCCAGCGTGGAATCCTTGGGAAGATGGCCGATATACATGCGGTCAATGATATTGTAAAGAAGATTAATCAGCTGTGCCAGCGTCATGGGACCTGCCAGACGGAGGATATTTCCCCGGACACTGCCCTGGCTGAAATCATGTTCTGTTTGTTGTTTCATATGTAAAATTCACCTCGTATGTTTATTCTAAAACACTTCATCCTAAAATGCAATTATTTAAATTTTCTGGACGGATAGATAAAAATATATTATGATAGAGGCAATAAAAAGATGTTAGGATCATAAAGGCATCAATAAAAATTCAGAGGGAGAAGTGGAGGATGCAGAAAGAAGATATTCGTTTGCAGCAGGTGATCATACATATTATGGATTCTTCCATGGGAATGCCGGTGCTTTCTGATCAGGTTCTGGATCATGGATCGGATTTTGGAGATTTTATCCGGGCGCATATCTATCGTCTTATGGAAAGTGACGATATGAAAAAGTGTACCTTTGATGAGGATTCTCAGGCGGCTTTACTTTTGGAAGATTATCAGACCGAGCAGTTCGTTTCGGCAAGCCAGAAGCTGGGAGAATTGCTTTATACGGTGATGAATAAGAATATAGATATTCCTCCGGCAGATCTTTTAGTGGCGGAATATCAGGTGGAGCAGCAGCCTTTTCTGGCATTGCTGAAAATGAATTATAAGACGTACTATACCCATATGACGGATTCTGACCCATGGGGGAACAGTAATTCTGTGATCAAGCAGAAAGCAATCCTTCCCGGCGAGAATCAGAAACTGGCGGAGGCGGCGCTTATCGATCTGACGGATCGGAATATCCGTCTCATTGAGAAAAAATATGAGGTAAATGGGGTGAAAACAAACTATTTTTCTCAGCTATTTCTCCAGTGCCATGGTTCTTTATCACCAAAATCAAAACTGGCGATCGTGACGAAAGCGGTAGATGATGTGCAGAAAAAGTTCTATCATGAATCAGAGCAGTTTGAGGTTCAGATGGAGACGAAAAGCATCATCAATCAAACCCTGGAGGAAGAGGGAAGTTTTGCTGTTCCGGTACTGATCGACAAGATCTTCAAAGAACAGGAAGAGATGAAGGAGGAAGTGATCCGAAAGCTGGATAAGTATCATCTGGCAGAGACGGAGGTGGCTCCCCAAAATCCAAACACCACAAAAAAATATGGAAAACAGAATCTGATCACCGATACGGGGATTGAGATCCGGATTCCCATGGAACAGTATCAAAATAAAGATAAGGTAAATTTTATCACGAATCCTGACGGTACCATATCGGTACTGATCAAAAATGTGGGAAATATTATCAGCAAATAAAAGTGATAAAGAAAGGAAAATAACATGGAACATTATGTATTGGAAAACGAGAAAATCTCAGCAGTGATCCGGGAAAAAAGCGCAGAATTAATTTCTCTGAAAAGAAAAGATAACGGACAGGAGTATCTTTGGAACGCAGATAAAAAGTTCTGGGGCTGGACGTCTCCCATTCTGTTTCCGGCAGTGGGAGGCTTTAAGGACGATCAGTACCGTTATCAGGGAAAGACGTATGAACTGGAAAAACATGGTTTTGCCAGAAGAAGAAACTTTAAGCTGGAGAGTAAAACAGAGCAGGAATTGTGGTTGAGTCTGGAGGATGACGCGGAAACTTATAAGGTATATCCGTTCCATTTTCGTCTGGAAATTGGGTATCGCCTGAAAGATACTTCTCTGGAGGTTCTCTGGAAGGTGGTAAATAAAGATGATACTTCCATGTATTTTGCGATTGGCGGACATCCTGCCATTCTTTGTCCAGCTTTCGGAGAAGGGAAAAAGACAGACTGTTATCTGGGCTTTGAGGGAGAGAAGGAGTCCTGGGATTATCTGATGGTAGATATGGAGGAATTGCTGATCGGAAATAAAATCCACAAATTTGAATTGAAGGATGGCATGCACCGCATCACAGAAGGGATGTTTGACTATGACGCTCTGATTTTTGAAGATTATCAGATCAAAACTGCTTTTCTTGCGGGAGAGGACAGAAAACCCTATATAAAAATGCACACGGAAGCGCCGATTCTTGCTTTCTGGTCTCCTCAGGAAGAAGCGCCGTTTATTTGTTTTGAACCCTGGTTTGGAAGGGGGGACGGCGTAGGTTTTTCAGGAACTCTGGAAGAACGCGCCTGGGAACAGAAATTGGAAGGAAAAGGAACCTTTGCCACATCTTATGAACTGGAAATTATAATGTGACGGGAAAAGCTATGACGTATAAAATTTTACTGGTGGAAGATGATGCTGTGATCCGCAGGGCTATCGCTGCTCATATGCGAAGCTGGGGATACGAGGCGGTAGAGGTGGAAGATTTTGAACAGGTGATGGGAATTTTCACCCGGGAGGAGCCTCATCTGGTGCTTTTGGATATTTCCCTTCCCTTTTTTAACGGGTTTCATTGGTGTATGCAGATTCGTCAGGTATCCAAGGTTCCCATTATTTTTATTTCATCGGCGGCAGATAATATGAATATTGTGATGGCTATGAATATGGGCGGGGATGATTTTATCACGAAGCCTTTTGATCTGAACGTGCTCACTGCCAAGGTACAGGCGCTGCTCCGGCGTACCTATGACTTTGCGGGTACTTCTCAGCTTCTGGAGCATCGGGGCGCTATTTTAAATCTTTCCGATGGAACGTTGTTGTGGAACAACGAAAGGATAGAACTTACAAAAAATGAATTTCGCATTATGAAAACGCTGATGGAGCAGAAGGAGCGGGTGGTTTCCCGAGATGAACTGATGGAAAATCTCTGGGCTACAGACAGCTTTATCGATGATAATACACTGACGGTCAATGTGAATCGATTACGAAAGAGACTGGAACAGGTCGGTTTGAAGGATTTTATCGTTACCAAAAAGGGACTGGGATATAAGGTGGAATGAGCATGGAAAAGAAAACAATACTGTTTTGGCAATGGATTTTGCAACGGTGGAAAACAGGAGTTCTTTTTCTGGGAATCAGCGGGATTTATTTTTTGATGTGCTGGCTGTATGGACTGGAACTGGTGGGAGCCTTTTATGCTTTTATGCTTACGCTTGTTCTTCTGGCAGCGGTTTTCTATTGGGATTATCAGCGGTTTAAAAGGAGACATGAACAGCTTACCGGATTGTTGGTGCAGGAATACCTGGCACAGGAACATTTTCCGGAAACGAAGGATTTGTTGGAAAAGGATTATCAGGAATTACTTTTGCATCTCAGTACGTGTATCAGCAATATGGAGAGTGAGCGGGAAAAGGCGCAGACAGAGATGAATCAGTATTATACTATGTGGGCGCATCAGATCAAAACGCCGATTTCCGGGCTGCGTCTGTTGCTTCAGCAGTCGGAGGCTTTGGAGAAGAAAGAGATGGAGATGGAACTTTTCCGTATCGAGCAATATGTGCAGATGGTGCTGTCTTATCTGAGAATGAAAGATATGAACAGCGATCTTCAGATCCAGAAGGAAGATCTGGATGGGATGATCCGTCAGGCAGTTCGAAGATATTCCCGGTTCTTTATAGGGAAACACCTCCATCTGGAATACGAACCGATAGAAAAACAGGTGCTGACCGATGAAAAATGGCTGGTTTTTGTGTTGGAACAGTTGATCTCCAACGCTGTTAAATACACGCCCGAGGGAGGAACGATCCGAATTTATGAAAAAGAACCCGGCGTTGTGGGGATTGAAGATACGGGGATCGGAATCCGAAAGGAGGATCAGCCAAGAGTGTTTGAACGAGGATTTACAGGCTTTAACGGGCGCGCTCAGAAACGAGCTACCGGGTTGGGATTATTTTTGTGCAGAGAAATCTGTGAGAAATTATCTCATAAAATCAGTATTGTTTCGGAACCGGGAAAAGGGACGCTGGTTTTGCTGGATCTTCGGATGATGGATCTGAGATTTTGAAAGCCGGTGAGAAGTCAGGTTACAGCAATCTTACATAAATGTCACATAACAAAAAGAAATGTAAGCCAAAATTAAGGCATTACATTTCTTTTTTGTTATACTGTAAGAGAACGATGTGAAGTTCGTACAGGAAAGAGTTTAGCGATAGAAAGGAAATGAGAAGATGGAAGTTCTTAATGTGCATAATCTGAAGAAGGTATATACCACACGGTTTGGAGGAAATCAGGTGCAGGCATTGTCAAATGTGAACTTTTCAGTGGAAAAGGGAGAATATGTGGCGATCATGGGAGAGAGCGGCAGCGGTAAAACCACACTTCTAAATATTTTGGCTGCGCTGGATAAGCCTACAGGGGGGACGGTATTGTTAAATGGCAAAGATATTACAAAAATCAGGGAAAAAGAGATTGCAGCGTTTCGCCGGGACAATCTGGGATTCGTGTTTCAGGATTTTAATCTGCTGGATACGTTTTCTCTGGAGGATAATATTTTTCTTCCGCTTGTACTGGCGGGCAAGGATCATAAGGAAATGAAAAGCAGATTGCTTCCACTGGCGCAGAAACTGGGGATCAAGGACATCCTGAAAAAGTTTCCCTATGAGGTGTCTGGCGGTCAGAAGCAGAGGGCAGCGGTAGCCCGGGCGCTGATCACAGATCCTCAGATTATTTTGGCGGACGAACCTACGGGAGCTTTGGATTCCCGGGCATCGGAAGGGCTTTTGAAATTGTTTCAGGAAATCAATGAGGAGGGTCAGACGATCCTTATGGTGACCCACAGTGTACGGGCGGCGAGCAGAGCCAACCGGGTGCTGTTTATTAAAGATGGCGAAGTTTACCATCAGATTTATCGGGGAAATGATAAGGATGAAAAATTGTATCAGAAAATTTCTGATACGCTGACTATGATAGCGACAGGCGGTGAGAGAAATGCGTAGAGGATTTTACAGTAAACTGGCGGTCAATGCGCTGAAGAAAAATAAAAAGATTTTCCTGCCGTATATTCTGGCATGTATCGGAACCATCGCTATTTTTCAGGTGTTTCTGGGAATTGCCATGAATCCGGGATTGAAAGATGCGGCGGGAGGAAACTATATTTCTATAGTTTTGAGTCCAGGAATCGTTATTGTGGGAATCTTTGCAGTAATATTTTTGTTTTATACGAATAGTTTTCTGATCAAACAGAGAAAACAGGAGTTAGCTCTTTACAATATGCTGGGAATGGAAAAAATTCATCTGGCAAGAATGCTTTTCTGGGAGAGTCTCATGGTGTCTTTGGTGTGTCTGATCGTGGGAGTAGGCGCAGGAATTTTGTTTTCCCGTCTGTTGTTCTTATTTCTTCTGAAGATCATTCATGTTCCTTCTACTTTGGAATTTGCGGTTACGTATCGTTCTTTGAAAACAACGGTTCTGCTGTTTGGCGGGATTTTTCTTCTGAATTTTCTGTATACTCTTTGGAGTATCCGAAAAACCAATCCTATGGAGCTTTTACAGGGTGCCAGAGAAGGAGAGCGGGAACCGAAGACGAAATGGCTGATGGCTCTGGCAGGAGTGATTCTTACGGGGCTGGGATATTATGGGGCGCTTACTGCCGAAGATCCCATCAGCGCGATCAACACGCTTTTTATAGCGATTCTTCTGGTGATGGTGGGAACGTATGCTCTTTTTACGGCAGGCAGTATTCTGGTGCTGAAGGCGATGAAAAAACATCCGGGCTTTTATTATAAGAAAAAGCATTTTATTTCTGTCTCCGGTTTAATCTATCGAATGAAACAGAACGCAGCAGGGTTGGCAAGTATCTGTATTCTCAGTACAGGGGTATTGTTGGTGGTTTCCACTACGGTTTCTCTTTATTTTGGAAATGAAGACGCCATCAATACTCGTTATCCCAATGATTTTTCGGCATGTTTCTATGGAGTTCCGAAAGATGAAATGGAAGATATTGTGACAGAAGTGGAAAAAACAGTAGAAGAAGCCGGCCTTGCGCTTGAGATGGAAAGAGATTACAGCATTATAGCGGAAGCAGGTTATCTGCAGGATGGCAAATTTATTACAGAATCAGATGAGGGGATGCCTTCTGGAACGGAACTGTGTCAGATCTATTTTCTGGACAGCGGTCAGTATGAAAAACTTACGGGAAAAAGTCTCACATTGGGAGATGGAGAAGCGGCGTTGTACGTATATCGGGGAAATGATAATCTGACCAGTTTGCAGGCATTTGGAGAAACTTATCAGATTACCCAGAGGATTAAGGAATTTCCGAGCACTGGAAGGAATGCTGCTATGGATTTGAATACGTATTATATAATATTGAAGGACAGGGCAGCTTTGGATCAGCTTTTAGAAAAGAGAGACGCCACGGTAAAATATTCTGTTACCGGTTACCGGAATGTGGTAGAAGCAGATCTCAGCGGTATGCCGGAAGAGAAAATTCAGGTATGTGAAAAGCTGAATGAATCTTTTAAGAAACAGTACAGTGACGAATCCTTTTATTTTGGTTATCTGGAAAGCCGCGACGGCAACCGCAAGGAGATTCTGGTTATGAATGGAACTTTTTTCTTCCTTGGTATTCTTTTGGGAATCGTATTTTTGCTGGGAACTGTATTGATCATTTATTATAAGCAGGTATCGGAAGGATATGAAGATAAGAAACGGTTTGCGATTATGGAAAAAGTAGGTATGAGTCAGAAGGAAGTACGTCAGTCTATTAAGAGCCAGGTGCTGAAAGTATTTTTCCTTCCTCTGGTGATGGCAGTGATCCATATTTGCGCTGCATACCCTCTGATGACCCGTTTACTGGAAATGATGAATCTGGAAAATCACAGTGTATTTTTCTGGTGTACCTTCGGTACGATTCTGATCTTTGCGGTGATTTACGGACTGGTGTATTCTCTGACGGCAAGAGCATATTATAAAATTGTACGGTAGATTTTCCTTAAACCTTTCTTAAGGTTCCTGTTTTTTCCTTAGGGTACATTGACATCTGTACAGAACGTGGTAGAATCAATAGCGAATTTGCGATTTATCACTTTTGTATCAGAAACACGTTGTATGGATAGAAGAGGGAAAGAAATGAGTGAAAAGAAACTGACAAAAAGACAGCTGCGACGGAGACGTGAGAGGAACAGAAGGATTGTGATGTTTCTTGTGGGCTTTCTGCTTGTGGGGCTGATTTTTTCGGGAATTTTATTCCTGTTGAACAAAAAACAGGGAAAAGAGAAGCCGGAGGAGAAGGAAAATGGAAAGCGGACGGAAGAACAGGTGCAGGATACAGTGAAAAATACACTTACGCCTACACCAACGGCAACACCGGAGCCTGCGCCGACCGTTGATCTTAGCGGTATAGACAGTAAAGCGGCGATACTTGTTCGGCTTTTGGATGGTCAGGTGGTTGCGGAAAAAGAGGCAGACACCAGAATATATCCGGCGTCTATGACAAAAATTATGACTGCTATCATTGGTCTGGAAAATATCAGTGATCTGAATCAGATGATTACCATCGATCGGAGCATGTATGATCGCTTATATCTGGAAGGGGCTTCCATGGCGGGGTTTGCTCCGGGAGATCAGGTGAAAGCTATTGATATTCTGTATGGTGTGATGCTTCCTTCCGGAGCGGAATGCTGTGTGGGACTGGCAGAGTATCTGTTCGGTTCCGAGGAAGCTTTTGTGGGAAAAATGAATGAGAAAGCGGCGGAGCTTGGGATGGAAAATACGCATTTTGTTACCTCTACGGGACTGCATGATCCGGAACACTATACCACGGTGCGGGATCTTACAAAGCTTTTAACGTATGCATTGCAAAATGAAACTTTCCGCGCGATTTATACGGCTCACGAATATACTACAAGCCCTACTGCCGGCAATCCCGAAGGGTTACATTTCCTTAGCACCATGTTTAAGAAAATGGAAACATCCGCAGTAAACGGGGGAGAGATCGAAGGCGGCAAGACAGGATATACCAGTGACGCAGGACAGTGCCTTGCCAGTCTGGCAGTGATCAACGATAAAGAATACATTCTTGTGACTGCGGGTGCGCAGGGATCTCCGTCCACGGAGCCGTACCATATTCTGGATGCGATTCAAGTGTATAACCAGATCGGGGGAGAAACCGGTCAGACAGCGCCGGCGGCACAACCGGCAGCTTAAAAAACCTTTTTGAGGGCAGAAATAAAGAAAAAGGCTACAATCTTTAGAGAAACGTAAGAAAAAGCCGAAGAAATTCTTAATACCCCTGTGATAAGATAAGTACATCAAAACAGAGAACATATTATACTAACAAGTTCGATATAGATAGAAACACTTTTTGGAGATGGGAAGTGTTTCTTTTTTTGTATATTTGGGGTTTTGGCATATACATCTTTGCCATTTGTTAAAAAGTGTCACCAATTTTCAGTGAAATTCGGGTGGTTTATCTCTGGAAATACTTTATTTTGCCATTAAAAAGATACTTTTTGCCCGATTTCAAAAAATGTCACCACTTTTCCTTTGAAAAAAATGGTGACATTTTTTAAAATCTGTAATTTCGTAATATTTCTCAAAGGAATTATTCTATTTTTCAAAGATATTGTTGCAAAAGCAACATAGGAAATGGTGACACTTCTTCAAGATTTCCAAAAAGTATACGTTCTCACCGCTATCAGCACAAATCACCATCGTTGAGTAATGGAGCAAGAAATAACATGAAGGAAAATAGCAAAGAGGTGGTGCGGTACAGAAGATTATGGTATACTTTCAGTAAGGAGTGTAGGAAAGAAATGCCGGAAGAATGGGGAGGAATCAGATGAGAGAACAGAAAAAAAGATTAGTTTTACGGTTGCATGCGTAAATGAGTTTGCTCGACGACATAATATTGGAATACAGGAATCGTTTCGTTATCTTTTTAGGTTTAAAGGTATTGATTTTATAAAGGAAAACTATGAGGTGGAACATACACTGGATTTTGAGACAATAGTAGAAGATTTCGGAATATTATGTCGGAAAAATGGGGGAATACTATGAAATTTATTGTTAGTGGACCAGTGGCGGATGATAATAGGGCGTTATTGTTCCGATAGTATGAAAACGAAATAAATGTGTGAAGACTGTGATATTATTATAGGAAGTATTGCAAATAACAGAATGTTCTTTGTTTTGGATAATTTTTTTGAAGAGACCATCTATGGCGCCGGAACTTGCGATTGATGATCTGCTAGAGATCAGCCAACAAAGGGTATCGGAATAAAAAAACTGCCGCATCAAAGCGGCAGTTTTTTATGAAATCATCAACGTTAAGGAATGCAAATATTATGCTCTTTCAACTTTACCGGATCTCAGGCAAGAAGTACATACATACATCTTCTTTGCTCCACCGTCAACCTTAACCTTTACAGATTTTACATTGGATTTCCACATTTTGTTAGATCTTCTATGGGAATGGCTCACGTTGTTTCCGAAATGAGCACCTTTTTCACAGATCGCACACTTTGCCATAACTGCACCTCCTTAACCAATATTTTTCATACATATCTATAACCTCTTTCGGGGCTTTCAATCAGTCCCTGATCTGACATCCAAAATCTGACAGACCTATATAGATTAGCAACATTAGTTATTTTAACAGAAGAAAAATCTTTTTGCAAGTAAAAATATAAATTTTTCAAATTATTATTTCTTTTTCCGGCAAAACAGGTTATAATACATACAGTATAGTTCATATCAGAGGAAAAGATGAATTATAAAAGAGTGTCTGTACAGATGCTGTAGAGTGAAAATAGAAATGGAGGATAACCTATGAAAGGGCGTATAAATACCGCATTGGGAGAAATTACCATTAATTCAGATGTGATCGCTACATGCGCCGGCAGCGTTGCGGTGGAATGCTTTGGCATTGTAGGCATGGCTGCTGTGAATATGAAAGACGGTCTGGTAAAGCTTTTGAGAAAAGACAGTCTCAGACATGGAATCAATGTTACTTTAAATGATAATAAGATTTCTCTGGATTTCCATGTGATCGTGGCTTATGGTGTGAGCATCCATGCAGTTGCTGATAACCTGATAGCCAATGTGAAGTACAAAGTTGAAGCCTTGACCGGTATTGAGATTGAAAAGATCAATATTCTGGTAGAAGGTGTCCGGGTGATAGATTAATGAAGGAGGAGCTTTAGGTAGCGATGAATACAATAGATGCCAAACTGCTTGCCAAGATGTTTCTGGCAGGAGCTAAGAATCTGGAAGTAAAAAAAGAATGGATCAATGAACTGAATGTATTTCCTGTTCCCGATGGAGATACCGGAACGAATATGACTCTCACAATTATGTCAGCAGTAAAGGAAGTAAATGGACTTACAGATCTGACACTGGAGACGCTGGCGAAGGCTATTTCTTCTGGATCTTTGAGAGGAGCGCGAGGAAACTCAGGAGTTATTCTTTCTCAGCTACTTCGGGGATTTACCAAGAGAATCCGGGAACATGAGGAACTGGATGCAGTAACGCTTGCCAGAGCCATTGACAAAGGTGTGGAAACTGCGTATAAGGCGGTTATGAAACCGAAGGAAGGTACGATTCTTACCGTTGCCAGAGGTGTGGCGGACAAAGCGCTGGAGCTTGCAGAAGATGCAGAGGATCTTCAGAGCTTTTTTGAAGGTGTTCTGGCAGAAGGAAACCGCGTGCTTCAGAGAACGCCGGAGATGCTGCCGGTACTGAAAGAAGCCGGTGTGGTGGATTCCGGCGGACAGGGCTTGATGGTAGTGCTGGAAGGCGCTTTTGACGCATTTATGGGCAAGGAGATTGACCTGACTTTTGACGCAGGAGAGTCTGCAAAAGTAGTGAAGATTTCTCCGCAGGCAGAAGCCGATATTAAATTTGGTTATTGTACGGAATTTATTGTTGTTCTGGATAAGAAGTTTACAGAGCAGGATGAAGTGGAATTCAAGAGTTATCTGAGTTCTATCGGTGATTCTATTGTGTGCGTGGCAGACGATGAGATCGTTAAGATTCACGTACATACGAATGATCCGGGACTGGCGATTCAGAGAGCTTTGACGTTTGGTTCTCTGTCCAGAATCAAGATTGATAATATGCGTGAGGAACATCAGGAGAAACTTATTAAGGATGCGGAAAAGGTAGCGGCAAAGCAGGCAGAGGAAGATGCTCAGAAGACTCGCAAAGAAGTAGGATTTATTTCTGTATCTATCGGCGAAGGATTCGGAGAGATTTTCCGGGATCTGGGTGTGGATTATCTGATCGAAGGCGGTCAGACGATGAATCCAAGTACGGAGGATATGCTCAATGCCATTGCCCGGGTAAATGCAGATACGATTTTCATTTTCCCGAACAATAAGAATATTATTCTGGCGGCAAATCAGGCGAAAGCTTTGACGAGGGATAAAAATATTGTGGTAATTCCCACAAAGACGGTACCTCAGGGAATCACTGCAGTGATTAATTTTGTACCGGAAAAATCTGCAGAGGAAAATGAAAAAGCGATGCTGGAAGAGATTCAGCGGGTAAAAACAGGACAGATCACATATGCAGTACGGGATACGCACATTGATGATAAAGAGATCCATCAGGGTGACATCATGGGAATCGGCGATCACGGAATGCTTTCTGTAGGCAGAGATGTGGTATCCGTGGCAAAAGAGTCTGTCGAGGCCATGGTGGATGATGAATCTGAGCTGATCAGTATTTATTACGGTGAGGATTTTTCTCAGGAAGAAGCAGAAAAGCTGGGAGAAGAGCTGGAAGAGATGTATGATTTCTGTGATGTGGAAGTGAACTGTGGCGGACAGCCGATTTATTACTGTATCATATCTGTAGAATAGAAAATATAAAAAATATATGAGGAGGGTGTTGTGGAGCCGGATTTTGTCAGGTTTTGCGGCGCCCTTTTGGTTTGGAGTAAAGTGAGATGAGAGAGACAGAATCTATCCGGGTGTTAAAAGGGATAGGAGAAAAGACAGAGAAATTATTTCAAAAGATAGAAGTGAGGACAGTGGGCGATCTGCTTCGGTATTATCCCCGGGATTATGATATTTTTCGGGAGCCGCAGGCGATCGGAGCAGTGAAAGATCAGGAGAAGGCGGCGGTCACTGGTACGATTACCGGCAGTGTGGAGGTGAAGCGGATCAGGAATCTCACTGTGATTTCTACGGTGATCAGTGATCCCACAGGAAGATGCAAGCTTACCTGGTTTAATATGCCTTTTTTGAGAAATACCCTGAAACGGGGAATGACGATGGTGTTTCGTGGAAAGATGGCAGTGAAAAATGGTCAGCGGGTGCTGGAACATCCAGAAATGTATACGCCGGCAGCGTATGAGCAGAAATTGCACAGTATGCAGCCGATTTATGGGCTTACGGCAGGACTTACAAACAATCTGGTGACAAAGATGATGGGGGAAGCGCTGGAGCAGATGGATTTGAAACAGGATTATCTTCCAGAAGAGATTCGTATCGAGAGAAAACTGGCGGAATATAATTTTGCCATTCAGCAGATTCATTTTCCAAAAGATCAGGAACATTATCTGGAGGCAAGAAATCGCTTGGCGTTTGACGAATTTTTTCTGTTTATCCTGGCGCTGCAGCACTTGAAAGAGAAAACAGGAACGGAAGAAAATCACTATCGCATGAAAGAAGTCTGGAAAACGGAAGAAGTGATGGAATCGCTTCCCTATCAACTGACAAAAGCCCAGCAGAATGTGTGGTATGAGATCGAGAGAGATCTGCGGGGAGAACGGCTGATGGCGCGGCTTGTACAGGGAGATGTGGGAAGCGGTAAGACGATCATCGCCTTTCTGGCCATGATCATGGCGGCGGAAAACGGATATCAGAGCGCTGTGATGGTTCCCACGGAGGTTCTCGCCCGTCAGCATTATGAGGCGCTTACGAAGCTGCTGGAAGAAAATCATCTTCTGGAGGCATATCGTCCCATTCTTCTTACGGGTTCCAACACTGTCAGGGAAAAAAGGGAGATTTACGCAAAGATTGCTTCCGGTGAGGTGCGGATGATCGTGGGAACCCATGCGTTGATTCAGGAAAAGGTGGAGTATGAGAGTTTATCTCTCGTTATCACTGACGAACAGCATCGGTTTGGTGTGCGGCAGAGAGAAATGTTCTCCACAAAAGGAAATAAGCCCAATGTTCTTGTCATGAGTGCTACACCAATTCCCCGAACGCTGGGGATTATCCTGTATGGAGATCTGGATATTTCTGTGATTGATGAACTTCCTGCCCGCCGTCTTCCCATCAAGAATTGTGTGGTAGATACCAGTTATCGCCCGAAAGCGTACCGTTTCATAGAAAATCAGGTGAGGGAAGGCAGACAGGTGTATGTGATCTGTCCCATGGTGGAAGAGAGTGAGGGCATGGAAGGGGAGAATGTTCTGGATTATGCTGAAACTCTGCGCCGGATTTTACCTTCAGATATTACAGTGGAGATTCTTCACGGACAGATGAAACCGAAAGAAAAGAATCAGGTGATGGAAGAATTTTCTTCTGGGAGAATCCAGGTTCTGGTATCTACGACAGTGGTGGAGGTGGGAGTGAATGTTCCCAATGCCACGGTAATGCTGGTGGAAAATGCAGAGCGTTTCGGTCTCGCCCAGCTTCACCAGCTTCGGGGACGGGTAGGAAGAGGAGAATTTCAGTCTTACTGTATTTTTGTCCATGGAAAGGATCAGGCGGAGAAATCAAAGAGGCTGCAGATTTTAAATCAGTCCAACGACGGGTTTTACATTGCCCAGGAAGATCTGAAACTTCGGGGACCGGGAGATTTGTTTGGTGTGAAACAAAGCGGTGTTCTGGAATTTGGGATTGCAGATATTTTTCGGGACGCGTCTATCATGAAAAATGCCAGTGAGGCAGCCGGTGAGATTTTGTCTCTGGATTTTCAGTTGGAGCTTCCACAGAATCAGAGATTAAAAGAAAAATTAAAACAGTATACCAGCCGTCAGATCGAGGATCTGGGACTGTAGTACAGAGAGTGGGAGGGGTTGGCTATGAGCACGATTGTGACCATGAAGGATGTGACGAAAGTTTACCATATGGGCGAGGTGGAGATCAGAGCCGTAGACGGCATTACTTTTTCTATAGAAAAAGGAGAATTTGCAGTGGTGGTGGGTCCCAGCGGCGCCGGAAAAACCACCGTATTAAATATTCTCGGAGGGATGGATACTTGCGATGGAGGAACCGTGGTGGTGGATGGAGAAGATATCAGCGGCTACCGGAATCGGGCGCTGACGGCTTATCGGAGAAATGATATCGGGTTTGTATTTCAGTTTTATAATCTGGTGCAGAATCTCACAGCTTTGGAAAATGTGGAGCTTGCCACGCAGATCTGTAAGGAGCCTCTTGATGCCAAAACAGTATTGGAAGAGGTAGGACTGGGAGAGAGAATACATAATTTTCCGGCGCAGCTTTCCGGTGGAGAACAGCAGAGAGTGGCGATTGCCAGAGCTTTGGCAAAAAATCCCAAGCTACTTTTGTGTGATGAACCGACAGGAGCGCTGGATTATCTGACGGGAAAGGCTATTTTAAAACTGCTGCAGGATACCTGCCGTAAGAAGGGAATGACAGTGATCGTGATTACCCACAATACAGCGATCACGCCTATGGCAGACAGGGTAATAAAAATTAAGAACGGTCGTGTGAAATCTTCAGTGATCAATGAGCATCCCGTGTCTGTGGAAACGATCGAGTGGTGATAGTATGAAGAAAAAACATATTCTGATAAAGGATTTTTTGAGAGAAGTAAAAAGCAGTCATAATCGTTTTCTTTCCATTCTGGTGATTGTGATGCTGGGAGTGGCATTTTTTTCAGGAATCCGTGCTGCCAGTCCGGATATGGAATTGTCGGCGGATCTTTATTATGATCAGGCAGAACTGATGGATATCCGGGTGCTGGGGACGCTTGGGCTGACGGATGAGGATGTGGAAGAACTGAAAAAGATAGAGGGAGTGCAATCGGTCAATCCCTCTTACAGTCAGGATGTTCTCTGCCAACTGCCGAATTCTCAGCCGGTTCTTCATCTGATGACCCTTACGCCGGATTTGAATCAGGTGACTGTAGAAGAAGGACGTCTGCCGGAAAAAGCGGATGAGATTTTTCTGGACCGGGATTTTTTTCAGGATTATGGGTATCAGATTGGGGATAAGGTGCAGGTTTTTTCCGGGGAGGAAGATAATCCCATAGAGGATATACTGAGCATTTCAGAATTTACGATTGTAGGACAGGGGACCAGCCCTTTTTATCTGAGTATTGATCGCGGAACCAGTACTATTGGAAATGGTACAGTAGGCGGTTTCGCTATGGTGCCGGAGAAAGCGTTTTCTATGGATGCCTACACCGAAATTTATTTGTCGGTGGAGGGAGCGGAAAAAGAAATCTGTTACAGCAACGGGTATAAGGATGTTGTGGAAGAAGTGAAAAAGCGCCTGGAAGATCTTTCGGATACCCGGTGTGAGATACGTTACGGAGAGATTCGGGGAGATGGTCAGGAGGACATCGACAAGGCGCGGGAAGAGATCGCAGATGCCCGGAGCAAGCTGACAGACGGGGAAGAAGAACTAAAGGATGGGGAAAAACAGCTTGAAGAAGGGAAAAAGGAGCTGAAGAAAAAAGAAAAAGAGCTGGAGACAGCGAAGAGCCAGTTGCAAGAGGAAAGCAAGAAGCTGGAAGACGGAAAAGCTCAGATAGATGCCGCAGCAGGGGAGTTGGAAAGTCAGGCGGCAGTGTTAGCGCAGAAAAAAGGAGAGCTGGAAGCTGGAAAACAGGAGTTGACGGCGAAAGGGCAGGAATTGGAAGCAGGATTTTCTGCTCTGGAAGAAGGTAGCCGGAAGTTGGCAGAGACGAGAAGCCAGTTGGAAGCTATGACTCAGCAGGTAGAGACTGGAAGGGAAAAGCTGGGGCAGATGAAAAATCAGTTGGCTTTGTTAAAGGAACAGTCTGTGGCGATGCAGGAGCAGAAAACAGTGTTGGAAGGGCAGTTGGGAGAGCTTCAACAGCAATACGAAGAACTCCTGCAGCTGCCCGAGGAAGAGCGAGATCCCCTTCTTCTGGAGTCTTTGAAAGGACAGATGGAAGAAGCGCAGAAGGGAATTTCTCAGATTGACGGAACACTTGCCGAACTACAGGAGCAGTCGGTATCTCTGGAGACAGTGATTCTTCAAACGGAGGAACAGATTCAGCAATACGATGGGGGAATGGAAGCGCTTACTCAGGGGGAAGCACAGTTGGCAGCCACGAGAGTGCAGCTGGAACAGGGAAAAGAACAGTGGAATGGGGCGAAAGCAGAGCTGGATGAGGGCGAAGAAGAGATCCGCCAGGGCGAAGCGAAGCTGCAGGACGCCCAAAAACTTCTGGATGCCAAACGAGGAGAGCTTGCGCAGGGGGAGACTGCGCTAATGCAGGGACAGGAACAACTTCAAAAAGGCGAAAAAGAGATCCGCAAAGCGAAAAATACGTTGAAGGAGAAAGAAAAAGAACTGCAGGACGCCAGGGAAGAGTTTGAGCGTCAGTCAGAAGATGCCAGAGAGGAAATCGAAAATGGAGAAGAAGAGGTGGCGGATGCTCAGAAGGAATTGGATGAGCTGGAACTGCCGGTATGGTACATTTTAGGCAGAGATTCCATTCAGACGTATGTAGAGTATGAACAGGATGCCCAGAGAATCGAAGCAATCGGGAAAGTATTTCCGGTGATCTTCTTTCTTGTAGCAGCGCTGATCTGCCTTACCACGATGACCCGAATGGTGGAGGAAAACAGAACCCAGATTGGTACTTTGAAGGCATTGGGATACAGCAGGGGAGCTATTGCAGGAAAGTATCTGTGGTATGCCTTTCTTGCCAGCTTTACCGGCAGTATCATTGGACTGATCGGCGGTCAGCTGACGCTTCCGGTGATTATCATCAATGCATATGGTATTTTATATAATAATCTTCCGGTAGTTAAAGCGCCCTTGTATGTAAACTATTCTGTGTCGTCTACTGTATTGGCGGTAGGGGTGACGGTGCTTGCGGCAGGCGTGGTCAGTTGGAGGGAACTGAAAGCAGTTCCGGCAGCTCTGATGCGCCCGGAAGCGCCAAAATCCGGAAAAAGAATTTTGCTGGAGAAAATCTCTCCGATATGGAAGCGTTTGAGCTTTTCCAATAAGGCGACAGCAAGAAATCTGTTCCGTTACAAGAAAAGATTTTTTATGACAGTACTGGGAATTGGCGGTTGTATGGGGCTGCTTATGGTGGGATTTGGACTTCGGGATTCTATCATGGCAATCGGCGAAAAACAGTTTGGTGAGATCAGGATTTATTCAGGAGCGGTGAATCTGGATATGAGCAGCAGTGAAGAGGAAAGAAAGCAGGTGTTGGAAACTGTTCAGAGAGACCCGCAGGTGACAGAATGGATGGAGGCGCTGGAATCTTCGGTGGATGTGGGATACGGAGATAAAGAAAAGAGCTCCTACATGGTTGTTGCTTCTGATCTGGAAAAATTCAGTAAATTTGTCAATCTGAAGAACAGGATATCAAAGGAAGTATATGAGCTGGATGAAGATGGAGTGATCATCACTGAAAAACTGGCGAAACTTCTCTCAGTGCAGGAGGGAGATACCATTTATCTCAAAGATGGGGAGACGAAGCGGGTAGAGATTCCTGTCAGCCATATTGTGGAAAATTATTTTTATCATTACGTGTATATGTCTCCTGCCGTATATGAGAAATTATATGGGGAAGCGCCGGAATATTCGGAGATTCTTACTGTCAATACGGAAAATACAGAAGAATTTGAAGAAGCATTTCAGAGTCGTTATATGGAGCTTGCCAGTGTTTTGAACGTTTCCTTTTTAAGTTCTATCTATGACAGGATTGCCGATATGTTAAAGAGCATGGATTCGGTGATTTATGTGATCGTGATCGCTGCCGGAATGTTGGCTTTTGTAGTACTGTATAATCTGAATAATATTAATATCAGCGAGCGGAGAAGAGAACTGGCAACGTTGAAAGTTCTGGGATTTTATGAGATGGAAGTTTCCCAGTATGTTTTCCGGGAAAATGTGGTTCTCACAGTAATCGGAGCCATGGTAGGCGTGATTTTTGGATTGATTCTTCATCGGTTTGTGATTCTCACAGCAGAGATCGATATTATGATGTTTGGAAGGAACATCAAATTCACCAGTTTTTTATATAGTATTGTACTGACTTTCCTGTTTTCTTTCTTGGTAAATTTGTTTATGCATTTTAAGTTAAGAAAGCTGGATATGGTAGAGTCTATGAAAAGTGTGGAATAACTTGCAAATTTCGCGAATAAGGAGTAAACTACACAAGTAATGTAAAATGATGTTGAGGAGGAAAGGAAAATATGGCAGCCAGAAAAGTAGTGACGAGAGCGACAACAAAATCTGCTGTGGAGAAAAAGACAGAAGTAAAAGCAGAAGCAGTAAAACAGGAAGCATCTGTAAAAACTCAGGCAGCAGAAGCGAAGACATCTGCGAAGGCTCCAGCGAAGAAAGCACCGGCAAAGACACAGGAGATTTATCTGCAGTTCGCCGGAAGAGAGATTCTGGACAAAGATCTCATGGAAAGAGTGAAAACAATTTGGACAAAAGATCTGGGCAATAAAGTAAGAGATCTTGTAGATGTAAAAATCTATGTAAAACCAGAAGAGTGTGCGGCTTATTATGTGATCAACAATGACGTGACCGGAAGTTTTGAATTATAAAAGCTACGTATGAAAAAGAAAGAACTGCAGCAACTGGATGTTTAAAGTTCAGTGCGGCAGTTCCTTTCTTTTTCATGGCATAAAAAACTGATTTTTTACGCTGTGAAAAGTTTTGTTAAAAGGGAAGGATTACATGTTGCTTCCCATACCGGAACCCTGAGACATCTGTCTTTCCTGGTTCTCGATCATTTTTTTCACCATATAGCCGCCTACGGAACCGTTCTGTTTGGAAGTCAGGTTTCCGTTGTAACCATCTGTGAGAGGCACTCCCAGTTCGTTGGCAACCTCGAATTTGAAACGGTCTAATGCTCCTTTTGCTTCAGGTACTGCTGCTGTGTTTGTAGAATTCTTAGACATTTTGATTTCCTCCTTACATCGGTTTTTGTTGTAACTTGTTGTTACGCTGATAGTATGTGAAATAGAAATAAAAATACACTGGCAGTTTCTGGTTATGTTTGTGATTTTGTTTCTTTGTCAAAAAATCACAAAAACAATTGAAGTACATGGGAAGATTTGATATAATAAAGCTAAATTTTCAGGAGAAGGCGGTTTTAGCATGAATATTGGGATAATTGCACATAACAGCAAAAAGAGTCTGATCGAGGACTTTTGCATTGCTTATAAGGGGATTTTGGCAAGACATGAGATTTATGCAACAGGTACTACCGGGAGCAGAATAGAAGAAGTGACGAATCTGCATGTACACAAGTTTCTGGCGGGATCTGTTGGAGGGGATAAGCAGTTTACAGCGATGATAGAGAGAAATGCGATGGATCTGGTGATTTTATTTCACAATCCAAACATGACAAATGCTAAGGAACCCAACGTATATGAGATTGCCAGTTGTTGCGACCGGTATAATATTCCCGTGGCTACGAATATAGCCACAGCCGAATCTTTGATTCTGGGATTGGAACGTGGGGATCTGGAATGGAGAGAACAGATAAAATAATTTATGAGAGTAATAGCAGGAAAAGCAAGAAGTTTACGTTTAAAAACAATCGAAGGAATGGAAACCCGACCGACCACAGACAGAATCAAGGAAACTTTATTTAATATGCTTCAGCCATATCTGGCGGACTGCAGGTTCCTTGATCTGTTTGCGGGAAGCGGGGCAATCGGCATTGAGGCTTTGAGCCGGGGTGCTGATTTTTGTGTGTTTGTAGAACAGCAGAGGAAAGCGGCGGACTGTATCCGGGAGAATTTGAACTTTACCCGCCTGGCAGGACAGGCTCATGTGTTTGTGCAGGATGCGGCAGCAGCAGTGAAAAAAATGGATGGAGAATCTCCTTTTCAATGTATTTTTATGGACCCGCCTTACGATAAAGGGCTGGAACTTCAGGTGCTGGAAGTTTTGCGTGATACTTCCCTGGTGGACGAGGATACTTTGATCATTGTGGAAGCATCTCTTACAGGCATTGTGGAGGAAGCGGAGCAGATGGGATATGAGCTTGTGAAAGAAAAACGTTATAAGACGAATCGCCACCTGTTTTTCAAGAAGGGGGAAGAAGTATGACAACAGCAGTATATCCGGGATCTTTTGATCCGGTAACCAAGGGACATCTGGACGTGATCTCTCGTGGAGCGCAGCTTTTTGACAAAGTAATTGTCGGCGTTTTGCACAATTCTACAAAAAGTCCGTTGTTTTCTGTAGAAGAACGTGTTAAGATATTAGAGAAAGCGACAAAAAATCTGCCGAATGTAGAAATACGGTCATTCAGTGGGCTGTCGGTAGAATTTGCCAGACAATGCGGCGCAAAGGTGATCATCCGGGGGCTGAGAGCCATTACGGATTTTGAGTATGAGCTTCAGATGGCTCAGACAAACCGAGTGTTGGCGCCTGATATTGACACCATGTTTTTGACAACCAGTCTGGAATATGCATATCTCAGTTCCACTACAGTAAAAGAAGTGGCTGCTTTCGGTGGAGATATATCTAAGTTTGTACCGGAATTTGTTGTTGAAGAAGTACATAGAAAATTTAGTTTAAAATAATTAAGGAGAGAAGCATTATGAGCAGCAGAATTGAACAGATTATTGAAGAAATTGAAGAGTTTGTGGAAAGCTGTAAATATCAACCGCTGTCTACCACAAAGATTGTTGTAAATAAAGAAGAACTGGAAGAACTTTTGAGAGAACTTCGGCTGAAAACTCCTGATGAGATCAAAAGATATCAGAAGATTATCAGCAATAAAGACGCTATTTTGGCAGATGCACAGGCGAAAGCAGACGGTTTGATCGCAGAAGCTCAGGCTAAGACGAAAGAAATGGTAAGTCAGCATGAAGTTATGCAGCAGGCGTATGCGCAGGCAAATGAAACGATTGCCAATGCAAATAAACAGGCGCAGCAGATTCTGGATGAGGCAACCATCGATGCCAACAATATCCGCCTGAGCGCTATTTCTTATACAGATGATATGCTGGCAAATCTGGAACAGGTGATGTCTACAGCGATCAATGATTCTGGAGAAAAATACAGAACCTTCTTATCTTCCATTCAGAGCTGTTATGATGTGGTGACCAGAAACAGAAGTGAACTGTCTCCGCAGGTGCCTACTTCTCAGACTTCAGAGGTGGATGATATTTCCTTTGATTCAGAGGACACTCTGGACGAGGAGGAATAAAATTCCCAGAATCAGTGTGCACAGTGCATTGATTACTTTTCCAAAAATATAGACAGTGATTGACAGGGGAGTGCCATGGAGCATTCCCTTTGTTTGTGCTATGGTAGAAATACCGCCAAAAGAGGTCACCGTAAGAATCAGAAGGTATTTTAGAGGAAAGGCGGCGGCGGAATCGGCGATCAGATGGATGCCAGTGGTGATTTCCACTACTCCGGGAAGAATCCAGGACAGTGTGGACAGGTGAGCGGTCAGGCGAATGATCATGGAGGCGCCGATGGAAAATAAAATAATGTATCCGCCCAGTCGGGTAATGGTTTCAAAACCGTTCATAATAGAGACGTCGATCAGCCTTCCCAGAGAAGAGCGGATGGGCGTCTTTTTTTCTGCCGGTGCCTGCTCTATCCCGAAACGGTGATAAAGGAAACGAAACAGCAGCGAAGTAAAAAACGAGGAGGTATAAAGGATGCAGAACGTGGTGAGCGTATACCCCTGAATATGCAGGCTGTTGAGAAGGACGTAGGAAATCAGAAACATGGGGCTGGCATTGTTGGAAAAAGTCAACAGGTAATTGGCTTCATTTTCTGAGATTTTGTTTTCTCGAAAAAGATCGGCGGTAAGCTTTGCTCCCATGGGATAACCGCAGAAAAGTCCAAGAAACAGGGCATATCCGCCATAGGAGGTCAATCCCAGAAATTTCTGGAAGAAGAATCGGAAATGGTCCAGAATTCGGGGAATCAGACCGGTATGTATGAGAAAATCGGACAAGATCAAAAAGGGCAGCAGGGAGGGCAGCACAGTGTAAAACCATAATTTCAGACCATTTGCCGAGGCGCGGAAGGCTTCCTGCGGAAAACAGAGAAGGTAGAACAGAGCGGATAAAATAACGGTAAAAAAGAAAAATCGTTTCATACAAACCTCCTGTTGGAGAAGTGGCTCATGAATAGGGACTCATCTGTATATCTATATGTCATGGCTTGATTTTTTATCTTACTTATGTCAAAATGAAAACCATAGGAGGTAGAAAAATATGGCAGTATTAAGCGGTTTGAAACCGGAAAAAGTTTTTTATTATTTTGAAGAGCTGTGTAAGATTCCTCATGGTTCAGGAAATACGAAGGAAATCAGTGATTTTCTGGTAGCATTTGCGAAGGAAAGAAATCTGGAAGTTTATCAGGATGATTATAACAATGTGATTATTTACAAGAAGGCATCTGCCGGTTATGAGGATGCTCCGGTGACGATCCTTCAGGGACATTGCGACATGGTTGCAGAGAAAACCCCGGAATCTTCCCATGATTTTAGAAAGGATGGTCTGAAGCTTCTGGTGGAAGGAGACTTTATCACTGCAGATCAGACAACTCTCGGGGGAGATGACGGAATTGCCGTGGCTTACATGATGGCAATTCTGGATGACGATACCCTGAAACATCCGGCTCTGGAATGTGTGATCACTACAGATGAGGAGATCGGTCTTTTGGGAGCTAAGGATCTGGATGCTTCTGTATTAAAAGGAAAATATATGATCAATCTGGATTCTGAGGAAGAAGGTTATCTCTGGATCAGCTGCGCGGGCGGTCAGACTGGCATCAGTGAGATTCCAGTATCGTATCAGGATGTGGAAGGAGAAGTTCTGGAAGTAGTGATCGATGGTCTGGTAGGAGGACATTCCGGAGCAGAGATTGATAAAAATCGGGCGAATGCCAATAAATTAATGGGAAGATTCCTGTATGAACTGGGACAGAAGGTAACTTTTGCTCTGGTTGATCTGGAGGGAGGAACAAAGGATAATGCTATTACCAGAAAGAGCAGAGCAGTTCTGGTGGCAGACGCAGAAGACCGACAGGCAGTGGAAGCATTTGCAGCATCCTGTCAGGCAGATTTTCGCAAAGAGTACAGCGGTACCGATGGGGCAATTACCATCAGTATTTCTTCTCAGGGAGAACAGCAAGTTTCAGCCCTTACGATGACAAGTAAAGAAAAGGCGGTATTTTTCCTGATGCATATTCCTTATGGAATTGAGAAGATGAGCGGAGAGATTGAAGGACTGGTGGAAACCTCCAATAATATTGGAGTATTGAGAATCGAGGATGGTATGCTGTGCGCTTCTTGTGGTATCCGCAGTTCCGTGGGCAGCGCAAAACTGTATGTTTCAGAAAAAATCCAGTATCTTACAGAGTTTTTGGGTGGAGAATATACGGTTATGGGCGATTATCCGGCATGGGAATATAAAAAAGATTCTGTTTTGCGGGAATTGATGGCAGATACCTATCGGGAACTGTTTGGAAAGGAAGCCAGTGTGAAAGCAATCCATGCGGGACTGGAATGCGGTTTGTTCTATGATAAGATCCCGGGACTGGATTGTGTATCTTTTGGTCCTTCGATGCAGGATATCCATACCACAGAGGAGAAACTTTCCATTTCCTCTACAGCGAGAATGTGGGAATATTTGGTGAAGGTTCTGGAAAACATTCGTGGATAGGTGATGAAAAAACATAAAACCATGTAAAGTTGAAAAATATAAAAAAATGCAACGAGCCTATAAAAGTTCGTTGCATTTTTGGCTTATAGTTTAGCCGGCAAATTCAGAAAAATCTACAATCTGGTCAAATTGTCCCAGTTTTTCTTCGGTGAATTGATGAGACACGATCAGAACTGTCTTTTCTGGAATGGAGAGCAGCAGATCTTCAATCTGGTCTCCCGTGGCAGGGTCGAGATTGGCCAGCGGCTCATCCAGAATGAGCACATCCGTATTTCTCAAAAGAGCCCGGGCAAGGCAGATCCTTTTCTTTTCACCGCCGGAAAAATTGGTTCCGCCCTCTGTCACAGTGCAATTCAGAAGATCCGGAGAAGCAAATTTTTCCAATCCTACCAGTTTTAACACGTGCATCACCTCTGATGTGGGAATGTTCTGATACATGGCAAGGTTTTCATAAAGACTATCATGGAAAAGTACGGCTTCCTGCCGAACTACGGTGATACAGGAATACATCTGGTCAAAAGGCGTCTTGGGACGTCCGTCCACTTCAATCCATCCCTGAGAAGGCGTATAATATCCTAAAAGTAGATTTACAGCGGTAGTTTTTCCGCATCCGCTGGGTCCTTTCCAGAGATACTTGCTGCCCTTTTGCAGATGGGCGGTAAAGTGTTCCAGAATCGGCGCCTGTTCGGGGTAATGGAACGTGATCTCATGAAAATCAATAGAAGAGGTAAGACCTTCTATGTTCATTCCGGAATCCTGCGCAGAATCAAAAGCAAGAAACTCTTCCATTTCCCGGCAGGAAGGACGGACAGCAATTAATTGCCGCGTAATACCCGCCAGTGAGATCAGCGGATAAGAAAGCTGATCGATCATGCCGATGGCAACGAAAAAATCTCCGGCAGAAAATTCTCCTTTCAGCACAAGCCATGCAGAACAGCTCAGTACGATAAAATATGACAGATACGAGATCAGTGTGGTGATCAGCTGAGCGATAGCCCCTGTCTGAGCGTCATATAAAAATTTATCCCTCACAGTATCGTTGGCAGATTGAAATTGCTTCAGAATCTGCTTTTCAATAGAATAATTTTTAATGATCTCGAATCCGGCCAGCCAGTCGTTGAGCCTGGTAAGGCTGGTTTCTACGGCTGCCATATATTCTTTCTGTGCCCTCTGTAACCGTTTTTCAATAAGCTTCGGAATGTAGAGGGGCGTTGTCAGTAAGGCGAGGGTGATCAGAGCAATTCGCCAGTCTAACAGGAAAAGCGCTGCGCTTACCAGTAAAATTTTAAAAAGAATTTCCCAGAACATTGCCGTCATTTCAAATTTTCGCTCTCGAATCGTGTCTGCGATGGCAGTGTACTTTGTGATATATTCGCCCTGAGTATGTTCCTTGTAGGAAACGTAGCTGCGCCGGAGAATACTTTTGAAAATATCCTCTTTCAGATCTCTGGTGCAGTTTGCGGTGAATCGCCCGTTGCACAGACGATAGGCAAAATAGAAAAATGTTTCGCAGAGAATAAAAAGGATCAGCAGTATTCCGTACTGCAAAGTTTCTTTTGGGGAGCCCAGAAGGGCATAATCTAACAGATCACCTTTGAAAAACTGCAAAATTACTGCAAAGATCGTACTCAGCAGGATCGCGATCAGGGCGCCTGCATACCATATTTGATTTTTTTTATTATATTTTTTCATGGAAAACCTCCTATACTTTTTCCGCAGCCAGTGCTGCTGTTGGGAAAACGATAGAAGGAGTCTGTTCTTTTTTTCCTTCTATCGCGCTAGAAGGACATACGACGTTTTACCATGAGGGTCACCTCCATCTTTTTGTTAGTTTCAGTATATAATGTGCAAATGCCAGGGTCAAGGAAAATATACATAAGTTATTGGTCTAAATTCCTGTTTTTTTGCATAGAGTATAAGGAATTGGGGTGATTGTTTGAAGAGACTCTTCCGATTATGCCTGTTTTTGCAGTGTCTTGTAGGGTTTTCTGTCTGGGGAACCAGTTATCTGCGGGAGTATTCTCAGGTGGAAAAACTGAAAACTCACATGGAAGAAACGGAAGAATTTCGTCAGATGCAGATCAGTCCGGAAAGTCTGAAACGCTTACGACAGTTTGTGAAAGAAGAGAGGATGGATTTTTCGGAATGTCTGGCGGTTTTATTGGTGGAACAGGATTTCGTTTTGGATGGTTCCGTGGAGCTTGACCGGGAAACACTGCAGCGAAAGATTGCTTTGTTTCAAAGAAAGAAACCGAAGCCTTTTGGACAGTTGATTCTGGCGTGTGAAAAGATTTTTTTGGATCTGGTGTATTTTCCATTGCCGAAAACAAAGGGAGAATCAAAATTTTTCTTTGAAGACGGATACGGAATGGCTCGCAGTTATGGCGGAAACCGTACCCATGAGGGAATTGATATTTTTGGCAGCAGCAAAGAGCGCAGCTACTATCCGGTGGTAAGTATGACAGATGGGATCGTGGAGAAGATCGGATGGCTGCCTTTGGGAGGATATCGGATCGGTATTCGCAGTCCCGGAGGCGGATATTTTTATTATGCACATTTGTCTGCTTATGAAAAGGATTTTCAGGTGGGAGACAGGGTTTGTGCAGGAGAAATTTTGGGATTGATGGGAGATACCGGTTATGGACCGGAGGGAACAAGCGGTAAGTTCCCGGTTCATCTGCATCTGGGAATCTACATAACAGACCATCGGGGAGAAGAGATGAGCGTCAATCCGTACCCGATTCTGGTACTGTTGGAGAATCAAACACAAGAGTACCAATATTGAGAGATTTATGTTATACTTTTAAGGTAAGAATTACCGACTTGAATTTGACGACAGAATAAGGAGAGGGAATGTGTTATGGAAATACAGTTATGGCGCGAGATTTTAAGCCCATATGAGCTGGCTGTCAAGGAGCTGGTGGAAAAATTCAATCATCTGATCAGGGAGCACAAAGAGCGGGGATTATATTCTCCTATCGAACAGGTCACTGGAAGGGTGAAAAGTGTTGCCAGTATTCTGGAGAAGATGAAGCGGAAAAAAATTCCTTTTGAAGAACTGGAAGAGCAGGTGGAGGATATTGCGGGAGTGCGTATTATCTGCCAGTTTGTGGAAGATATACAGAGAGTTGCTGATTTGATCGCACATCGCTCCGATATGGAGATCAAGTGTGAGAAAGATTATATTACCCATATGAAAGAGAGCGGTTACCGCAGTTATCATCTGGTGATCTACTATCAGGTAGAGACTTTAAACGGACCGAAGAAACTGCAGGCGGAGATTCAGATCCGTACGATGGCGATGAATTTCTGGGCGACCATTGAACATTCTTTGCAGTACAAATATAAGACCAATATTCCGCCTCATGTGAAAGAGAGGCTTTCCAAGGCGGCGGATGCTATTATAGCGCTGGATCACGAGATGTCTTCCGTGCGCAGTGAGATTATGAATGCGCAGAATTCTTCCCTGCTTCAGAGAAATCTGGTGATGGATATTCTCAGTAATATTGAAAATCTGTACCATAAGTCCAATAAGCGGGAAGTGGAGAAGATTCAGACAGAATTTTATAAGATTTATGCTTCCAATGATCTGCAGCAGCTGAAACGATTTCATCAGCAGCTGGATATTATTGCGGAAGGATATCGGGCACAGGCAGTGACCAGCGAGATGCAAAAGTAAAGCGGAACAGTGGACTGCTGAATAGTTACAGAGAAAGTACGAAGGATACAGTATGAAATTACCTATAGAATTTGAAAATGAAATGAAAAAACTTTTAGGAGAAGCGTTTCCTGATTTTGTAAAAAGTTATCAGGATACTCCTGCCAATGGACTGCGGGTGAATACCTACAAGGTTTCCGTGGAAGATTTTCAGGAAAAGGCGCCGTTTGCGCTGCATCCGGTGGAATGGATTTCCAATGGTTTTACTTATCGGGACGCAGTACCTTCCAAGCACCCTTATTATTTTGCAGGACTTTATTATCTTCAGGAACCCAGCGCTATGACGCCGGCTGACCGGCTTGCTCCGGTTCCTGGAGATTTTGTGCTGGATTTATGTGCGGCGCCGGGAGGAAAGGCTACAGAACTGGGAGCAAGGCTGAAAGGACAGGGTGTTTTGGTGGCAAACGATATCAGCAACAGCCGTGCCAAAGCGCTTTTGAAGAATCTGGAGCTGATGGGCTTGCCTAATATTTATGTGACCAGTGAAAATCCTAAGCGGCTGGTACAGGAGTTTCCGGCATTTTTTGATAAGATTTTGGTAGATGCGCCCTGTTCCGGTGAGGGAATGTTTCGAAAAGAACCAAGAATGATAGCAGACTGGGAAAAGCAGGGACCGGCATATTATAGTGAAATCCAAAAAGAGCTGGTGCTTCAGGCGGCGGACATGCTGAAACCCGGGGGGAGGATGCTGTATTCCACCTGTACCTTCAGTGAATTGGAAAATGAAGGAACCATAGAATGGCTGTTATCTCAGAGACCGGAGATGAATTTGATTCCCTGCGAACCCTATGAAGGATTTTTCCCGGGGCGAAAAGGGCTTGAGAAGTGTGTGCGGATTTTCCCTCACTGCATGAAGGGGGAAGGACATTTCGTAGCTTTGTTGGAAAAGAAAGGGGAGGCAGCTTCGCTTCCCAAAGGGAAGTCAAAGTCCCGGAAAATTCCAGCAGAAGCGGAAGAATTTTTGAAAAAATGCAGAAAAAAAGGGAAGGAGAAGGAATGGATTTTCCGTATGCAGGATACTCGGTTGTATGCTTTGGGAGCGGAAGATCATATGCCGGAAAAGCTTCGTTATCTTCGCACTGGTCTTTATCTGGGAGAATGTAAAAAGAATCGTTTTGAACCTTCTCAGGCGCTGGCTATGGCGCTTGCGCCGGAAACATATGATTCCTGCCTGTCTTTTTCCCGGGAGGATGAGCGGGTGATCCGTTATCTGAAAG
>PPYF01016785.1_pt1 | contig 49155 bp, 48 predicted proteins | sample 1559871 | NCBI WGS metagenome assembly PPYF01 (sample SAMN08240021, study PRJNA423297) | Human gut metagenome, whole genome shotgun sequencing project.
CATTGAGCAACAGGAAACACCGAGTTAGTTAAAAAACCGCGCCTTATATCCCCGACCTGAAGGACGGGGTTTTACGGTGTTTTGGATAAAATGGAAGCAATTCGGCGGCCCATGTACTATCAATAATGGGTTGGCATTATGCGCATTACACCACTCTGCCTTTGATATGGGCGCAATCAGTATTGATGATAATATGAAATTATTAGTTTCTAGCGGTGTGAATGGTAATCAAATGGTAGAGCAATTATTTTGGCAATTTTCAAATAAGGTAATTGGCCTACCTAAAAACACAAAAGAACATCCGAAGGATACATTTATCCATTGGCATCGTGAGCAAGTGTTTAAGCTATAGAATTAGCGAGTTGATGTTAAGTGTTTACCAATATCACTCAATATTTACAACTCTCTTATCAAGAAGAGACTGTATCTTGGCTCGGTTATTACAATACAAACGGTGATATATAAAATCTAATGACCATATCAACCTTTTTTGCGAAAGACTCTTTTATTGCATGGTGTTAGAGGCTGACTTCTACAAATATTTTTAAGATTATTATTTTCTCTTCAAGCAATTTTAATGGTTAACCTCAATGAATTACATAGCGCCATAGTTTTATTTTCAAATTTAGTATATGCCATTGCTGATCCTATTTTGGTAGCAAATATCGTCAACTGTCATACCTGAATCTGCGAGCTTTAAGATATTCACAATTTGAGTTTTAGCAAAACGAACTTTTTTCATTATGGTCTCTGAAATTTTGGGGCAAAATTTAATTATAGCTGTGTCATTTTAGGGGAAGTGGGCAATGACGCATTTGCCTTTCTACTGTATCTTTTGACCACAAGCCTGACTCAACCAATGAACTACAGACCATTGTTCTAAAACCATGTTCACAGACTTCGGTCTTAATATCATAGCCCACTACACGTAATGCATTGTTTACCGTGTTTTCTCTCGGATTGTCATTATCGATAAAGACTAGCGAATGATTACCACAGAATTGATAGATCTGTTTTAAGATATCAATGGTTTGTCGGCTTAAAGGGACGCAAGGTTGACCTTAGTATACTTGGGAAGACTGAAAAGTGGGGAAAAGCCTTGTAAAACTGGGAGTTCAGATACAAAAAAAGACGTCTGTTGACGTCCATTGATGTTCTTATGGTGCGAAGGCCGGACTCGCAAAAAAAGACTAACAACATGAAATTTAAATAATATATTTTTATTTATTGTTTTTATACCCGCAAATGTACCCGCATTTAAGTTTTACTATTTAGCTAAAGGAAATAGAAAACTATGTATCTGAATACATAAAGAGATTTTGTTGACTACCGCAGGTAATAAGCTTTCTTTTCACATAATAATGACATTACACCTTCACTTCATTCTCTTACACTTGAGACACTCTTTAGAATCTGAGTAAAACTGATACTTATTGAATAAAACATACTACTAAATTTTAAACAAAAAATGATAAAACAACTTTAAATGGGTAAGCCAGAATTAATAAAAATTGCTCATGATTTGCTCGGTCTGGCGAAAAGAAAACACCTGATATAAATAAGTAAGCTACATATCCAGAAAGCAGTAATGTAGATGCATACCGGAAAACCTCGTTTCCATCCCTTGCTTTTGTATATGCAAAAGTAAGATAAAAACCTATAATTATTAAGGCTGGGCAAGCAATACTAGTCATAACCACAAGAATGAAATAGTGTAGATAATTTGGCGCATCAAAAAGCCCCATAAGTCTATATTCTGACATTTTTGTGTAAATTGCTGTTAACTCTGGATAAATAGACATATAATTAGTCATCATTGTTGCTGAACAATAAAACAATATCCCCATCATTAATGATGCAAAAAAATATAAAAAATCCCATCCTCTATAAATACCATTAAGTCGTATAACATTCACAATACCGAATAAACTAAATATCGGTAGAAAGAATGAAAATGATATCAAGAGATTCAGAAAAAAAGTAGGAAACCAATGAAATACAATCATCATCACAACAATTGCAATTTTTATAGAAAATGCAATCTCTTTTCTAACATTTCCCATCGCTTGATTATAAATGACTAAGTTATTATTACCATTTATCTCAGGGCTTTGATTTCTAAAGTCATTCTTAATGCTGATATTTACTTTTCCAATTTTGAAGCTAAATATAGCACCAATAGATAGTGCGACAATAGATTCGATACTCAGTAAACTATCAAACATTTTAATGCTCCTTTAATTAGTAGTATTCCCCTATCATAAGCACTAATTAATCATAAAGCTCATTATAATGATAGCTGAATCATAAATAATGAGCGTATTCACATTTATATCCCGTATAATTCATTAATATGAATATTTTGATTTACTTTGAAAACACTCATGCATCTTTTCAGTCATCACCCACAGCGCCTTATTCAATTTGATGTCACCATCAATGCCATTCACTGAACGAGTACGAGCTCGTTTACCTTTTACATTTCTGCCTGACAATCCCCCTTTAATTAAATTCTCCTGCAAACGTTGATATACCGTCCAAAGATCATCTTTCTTATCCTCCCAGCGACGAGGGTGTAATACTTGCTCCTCTGTAATAGGCTGATGTTCCTCACCAAAACGATAGGTCAGAGCTGCTTGTGCCAAGGCTTGTTGTGCTGGTGGTGGTAACAATAGTGACTGCATCTGTTCACGCTTTTCAGTGACCGTATCAAACGTTTCCAGTACCTCATAGGCCCCTTCAATCACTTTACCTACTACATCGCCCTTGTGTGGCACACGTACTTCACCAAAGGTATCTCCACAGACTAAACCATTCTGACATACCGCTCTAAATAGGCCCGGTAACATTTGGTAGCAACTTGATCCATCATGGCTATTTAAGAGAATAATTTCAGGGACTTGTATACCCGTGATTTGGTCATGACGACGTAACCGTAACATATGCTTGGTGTGTTCTCGACGACTGGTATCACGCACTCGAGTCTGGCAAGCAAAGAACGGATAAAAGCCTTCTTTTTGAAGGCTATCCAATAAGGTAATGGTCGGAATGTAAGTGTACCGTTCACTACGTGAATCGTGTTTTTCTTCTGAGAAAACACTCGGTACGGTACGAAATAATTCTTCTATGGTTAACGGGCGGTCGCGACGAATACTATTCGCCGCACCAAAGCGGGAAGCTAAACGAGTCATAATTAATTTCCTTGAAAATAAATAAGATAGGTAAAACTGAAAGAGTGAAGGAGTGAATTAAGGGAGTGGTTAATCGATAAGATGGAAAATAGCTGAGCTTTCAGGATGTTGAATTGCGTAGTCACGAAGCTGATAAAACCGTTCAACCAGTAATTCACTTTCGGTTCTAAATGGCCACTGGCTATACAGCATCAAGCAAACAGCGACACCTGCTGCTTCTGGACTGAGTATTGCTTCATTACCATTGTGCATATTGAATAACGTGAGTTTTTCAGAGGCCAAATCTGGGTAAATAAATGCACCACCGTTGGGTAAGGTGCAGTACTCCCAATAGCCTCCCGTGTACTCATCACAGAACTGGCCCATAATAGTGAAAATCACCTCTTCAAATGTGGCGAAGCCTTTCACTCTGCCAAAGTGGGTTTGCCAAAAATCCTGCCTTTCTGATAGCGTCACTATATTGGCTTGAATATTTACAAAGTCATCACTAACTAATATTGTTGAGTTCATCATGTATTTCCTTTGAATAAAGACAAATAAGCCTGTCGGTCACCCGACAGGCTTATTAAATGAGTATAAATTTATATTAGAAATATCCAGTGTATTAACAGGCAAATAAAAAAGTGACTTAACGCATATATGCCCATTCATTAGTACACGCCATTTTGGAGCCTTTCAACGTGCACTGACTTATTAAGATATTCCCGGGATACGGTCTAGACTTCAGCCCTATGGTTTCATTAGCCAGCAATTTCTGAGTGCTTGTATCATAGATATCGACACCACATAAATAACTATTTGCGCCTACCTGCCCACAAGATTGAACACCTTTAACTTCCCCTACTCGATAGTAAGTTGTTTCCTCACCACTGCATCCTTTATACAAGACACCAATACCAAGGAGAGCCAATAAAATTATTAGGGTTCTTGAATGATCAATTAATTTATTGAGTAATTTTGAAAACATTATGTTTACGTTCCATTAATTAAATATAAAGAAAAACAGGTACTAATAATCAATACCTGTCATTGTTCGTTGAAAACTTTCGAAATAAGGTAACCCTCGAATGAAGTCATCTTCCTGTGATAGTTGGCAGATATCTTGTCTTCGATAACTCATAATCTCCGTAATATGAACAGCTTGAATTTTATCCAGAGGAATAACGACTAACCGATGAGTGAAACAAGCAATGAGATACCAGTGTGCGCCTTGAAGCACTAAGCGATAAGGTGTCAGTTGTAACCACTCGCTATCTGTTTGTTGAATGCGAATATCAACGGTTGACGTAATTGCCGTAATAATTCGATAAAAACATTCTGCGCTGGTGGGATGTACCTCAATCGAGGTATGCCAAGCTAAACAAGGATAATGAATGTCACTATGCAGTAAGTGATTAACAGCCTTGCGTGTTAGTCCCGGAAAATAACGAGATAGCCCTACTTTTTGTAAAAAGGTGAAAATATCGGGTGGACGCCAAGCCGTTAAACGTCCAGACAAACGATATCCCTCTTTATCTGAGATAAGGTCAAGATGAGATAATCGCTGATTAAAATCTCGTTGAAGCGTTCTTTCCGACACGCCAAATTCGTCAGCGAGCGCTTTTAAGGATAATGTTTCCCCTGCCAATAATCGGCTAATAATCAGTGATAGCCGAACCGCTAAGCGGTCATGACGAGCTTCATTACCCTGCATATCCCTCATCTCCTGTGCCATATAAAACAAGCCTCAGTATAAGAAATGCACCAGACAGGATATGTCGCGATTTAAAATTAAATGAAAAGATTTTCAAGAAATAGAAATATCTAATGTATTGATTTAACAATATATTAATTTCATCAATCTAAAACCTTTTAGGAACGACATACCCTGTCGAACCACATTGAGCAAGATATAAACAAAACAGTCTCTTTAGCATTGTTCTGCGCTATACCCGTTACATTAAAATAACCACCGCCACAATGAAGTCACCGCATCCACTAAAACGTCTTTGGCTTTTATTAGGACCGTTTTCAATAGTGTTGATAAGGGAAGTTCATGAATAATGGAGTCGATAGTTTCCGCCACACTTCGGTTAAACCCTTGACGAGCAATACATTCAACGGGCTGAGTTCGGTATGCCGTTTGTAGTTGGCTGACCACACTACTGCTAGCATGTGATGGCAACGCTGCAATTAAGGTCTCCACAAATTGAGCCAATTGATATGACTCTTTCGCTGAAATAGCAATGACTGGATATACAGGCAAAAAGGTACGCTGAACCCTATCTACTTTCTGCTGTAAGTGCTGATATTGTTTATCTGAAGGACTATGCTGTTCAAGATCCCACTCTCGACATGGTTCAATTTTGTCGGCTTGATTTAAAACAAAAAGGAACCGTGTTTTATCATAGCCACACTGTTCTGTTAGAAATTGATAAGTCAATCATCCGATATCCACGCACGTTCATCAGCCCTCAATACCCAGATAATTAAATCAAGTTTCGGTAATAATTGCTGATATTGCGAGTGATAAGCATCGTTGCTCGCGATACTTTCACCGACACCCGGTAAATCAACAAAAGTTAATGTTCGTGTGCCTAGCTGCATTTCAAAATGTTTAGCTTCATGTGTACCGCTGTGAATATCACTAACAGGCGAAACATTAGTTTGAAATAAAGCATTACATAAGCTGGATTTACCGGCACCTGTTTTCCCCATTAAACCAATCGTCGGGGAATAGTGAATGATGGCATTCAATTTGCTTTCGATTTGAGCATGTAGATGTGAAAGGGATTGAGGCAGTGTTTTAGTTAATACATTAGAAATGAGGTTTGATGTTGACATAATAAATTATCTCCTTGATAAATAACAAAGAGATAATGTAGGTTTGAAAATAAATACAATTAACGCGACACAGAGTTCTGAACGCTCTCATTCAGTTCATCCATTCTAATCATACCTTTAGTTTTTATTTTAATATTATCGGTATGGATATAGAGAATAGGCTCTTTTCTGCTTTTTGAAACTAAACTCATGAAATAACTAGTCGGTTTTTCCGTACCTAAAAAATCAATAAAATACCCACCATATTTCCCTTGAGTTAAACTAAACTTAGGTTTCCCTTCATTATTAAATTTCGTCATGTAATGACTATATCGATAATAATTAATGCTATTGTAATCATAAATTCTGAATGAACTATTTTTTATATCTACAAATATCATATCCCATGAAAATTCAATAAAAACCTTCACATAAGGCTCGTCATTATATTTTATTTCTACAATTTTAATTTCTACTTGATTAACCAGATGGATGATAAAATCAAAAAATTTATAAGTATTTTCATTCCCTTTAGCTCTAAATTTCACTCTTTCGCTTATAAGTTGATGAACTAAATCATGGCGTTTTAACATATTGAGAAAATTAAATTCATCTTTAGCATTAATGAATTCTCCCTTTTTTTCTATTGGTATGCTTAGATAACCATTCCCTCGGCATTTAATAACCTGTCGAACTAAATCAATGTGTAGCTCTTCTTCACAAGTATGACCATGTTTATCATCGTGACGATTTTTGTTCTTATAGTAAATATGCATCAAGTTATTAGATAATTCTTTTGACCCTATTTTAGTAAAATTATCATCCTTCTCATCCTGATAGTCTAAGCTCTCTTCTGGAATTGTATCTTCAAGAATTTTATTAATTGCAGCGGATCGTGATCCTTGCTTATCAAGATAGTTCTGTACTTTTGTCGAGGTAATGTTAACAGTGACACGCTTAGCCATATCGTTACCCTACTTCAAATTCATCAATCGTTTTCTGTGAAAATAGCTACATGGCTACCCTACCTATAATGATACCTTTGCCTGCACACCTATTCTAGCTTCGAATGCAATGGTGTACTTCAATGCTTCATATCCAGATAACTCCCTACAATGTAGTGCAGCACTTCATACAAAGAAATGATTTTAAACAAATAAAATAAAACAACAATAGCAATTGAGCAAAAAGCAATCAGCGATGTAGATACTCTCAGTAATGTCTTTTTATCCTATATCGACATTCTGATGCATCAATGTCAGAGTTAAAATAGGCTTGAAAATGACATGGCTCAGTAGGCTAAAGCTACTTTCTAGCGTTGGTATAGTAATATATATACCTATTCATAGATCCCTAACATACATAACGACATCTACCAGATACTCCTACCCATAAGACAACAGTTAATCTTCTAGTCATTACCATTCATCAATAAAAAAGTACTTACCCTACGACGTTATGCTGTTACATAACGAGATAGGGCAAGCATGAAACCACATAATGAAACTAAGACAAAGAAGCTTAAAACAATCAATCCAAATATCAGTAGGAAGATAGAACGAACCTTAAAAACAGCCTTAGATAAACATCCTCGATTATTTATTATCAGAATAGATCTTCGGTTCCCACAACACACCGAATGTAAGAAAGATTCTCGCGTGATATCACGGTTCTTTGATTCTCTAAAAGCCCAGCTAAAAGCTTATGAGTTGAAAAAACGTAAGCAGGGTCAACGTGTCTATCCTAATGGGTTAAAAAACCTATGGGTTAGAGAGATAGGTCCTAAATGTGAGAATCCCCATTATCACTGTGTTCTGCTCTTCAACAAGGATGCCTTCTTCACATTAGGTCGTTTTCAATGTGATGATGAGTGGGGGGAAACAACCAAGAATTTATATTCAAGGATCAATCAGGCATGGCATAGCGCATTAGGAATTGAAATGCTGAATGATGGGATTATTCATGTCTGTAGTTACGATATTAATCCTATCCGATACCTGCATAAAGGCTCCGATAGCTTTGAGAAGGATTATAAAAACTGTGTTGATAAGCTTAGCTACCTTGCTAAGGATTACAGCAAACCCTACAAAGATGGAAACCGAGTTGTAGGTTGTAGCCGATAATTAATCACTGAGGAACGGATGTCATGACACCAAGTGATATCTCTTTCCTTCAATCGATATCGCTTCTGAATTTAATTCAAGCAGGAGCTGTTCTCATGACAAACGCAACGACTACTTCAACACCCGCTTCTCTTCTCGCAGACAAGCTTATTGACATGAAATTCATTACGCAGTTAACAGGCTTAACCGATAAGTGGTTCTATAAACTCATTCAAGACGGTGAATTCCCTAAACCGATTAAGTTAGGTCGTAGCTCACGCTGGCTCAAGAGCGAAGTGGAACTATGGCTATCTGCACGAATTCAACAATCACGCGCTTAGTTTTCACTGACTCATCCTCTCTTCTTTTCAGCATTCCCCACATAACCTAGCAGCCTGTTAGACGGTACTCCGTCGGGTTTCGTGCGCCTGTTAAGAAGAGATAATTTCTTACTAAGGTAACCATGCTATGACAACAACATTACCGGAATTAGAGACGCCTCGCCTGTATATTGCAAATACCCCGAACCTTAAGCCTATCGGTGTCCGAGCGGCGGTTAGTGACCCTTTAGTACAATACACGTGCCTTCATTGTGGAGAGAATCTGAGCTTAATAACCGATGACGAAACTTATTGGTTTGAGCATAGTGATAAATCATCAGAGAAACGTTGTATCCACTGCTTGAGTTTTATCAATCAGCAAATCAGAAATGAAATGCAGGAAGGTATTTATCGATGGTTAAAACCTTTAGTGCCTATAACAGACTGGTTTTGTGTGCTTTGCCAAAATGAATACAGTGGTTCAAAGTACTGTCCTACATGTAAGGATGGTATCTATAGCATTGCTGCACTAAGTAAAGATTAAGGTTTATTAAAAGGAACATACTGCAAAATAGGGGCTTCAGTGCAAGCCCCCATTAATAGGAAACGTTTCGAGGACATTTTGTATTACACGATAAAGAGTTGTCTATATGATTGACGTGTTCATATGCCCTACTATTAATCGCGCAACGACAGCATGAAGAATGAGTGCCGCTAGGCTATCAGACAGACAAGTTTTATGCTTCACTGAAGAGGCAGGATATGCCAGTATAATGACTCAAATAAACTACAATCTAGTACGTTTAGAATGGATCACAAGTCAGATAATTAGAGGACCATCATGTCAACTTTTCGTAATGCCCTGCTTTCTTTTTTCGCTGTAGGGTTACTCTCGCCAATAGCGATGGCAAATACCCATACTGTCACTGTCTTCCAATGTGCCAATAAAAATCAAAAGCAAGTTAATATTAGCCTTGTGAATGAGCAGTATATTTATCAGTTCGGCAAACTCAATCAAAAACCTGATATCATTATCACGAGAAAACCAGAACAATTAGAAGGGCGTTATTTAAATCCGAAGGGAGATACGGGTACAGCCCAAATCTATGAAATGGACTTTAGAAATGGTAACTATACTTATACCATTTCCTCTTCTTATTTTGATTCAAAACACGAAGCTCTGGTTGATGTGTACCAAAACGATAAATTACTTACTACCGTCAATTGTTTACCAAATACTATTGTTGATAACCTTAGTGAGCACATTTTTGCCATATAACGCATTATTAACGAATAGCTTTTGGCGATATACCTTTATGTTTAGGATGGCAGCCAGATGAGCAGTGACGGATAGTACTAAAAATAATTGACCGAGGTATATATGAATATAAATGAATTTATAGGGCAATACCGTAACCACCCCGTATTATTCATAGGTGCAGGTATGAGCCTAAGATACCTAGATAATGCCTTTACATGGGATGGATTGTTAAAATTCATTTCATTTGAGCTGAAAGGTAATAATGAGTTCTATTTAGATATAAAAGCTGAGTGCCAAGATAATGGTAAATATGATTATACAAAAATCGCAACAAAGCTTGAACATGAATTCAATAAAGATTTAGGAAATAACAGGAATGGAAAGTTCAAAGAAATCAATGATATTTTTTATCATGAAATGGAGCGAGAAAACTGCCTTAGTCGATTCAAAATTTACATTTCACATTTAGTTAGTAAACTTTCCTATAAAGAAGAAAAAAAGGAAGAACTAGCTGAGCTAAAAAAGATTCGTAAAAATATAGGTTCAGTAATTACAACAAATTACGACTCTCTTATAGAAAGTATATTTAGCTTTGAACCTCTTGTAGGGAATGATATATTATTAAGCAATCCTTATGGTTCAGTTTATAAAATTCATGGTTGTTGTTCAGATCCATCTAAGATAATCATTACCGATGATGACTACTCCAAATTCAATGAAAAGTATGAATTAATACGTGCGCAGTTACTTTCTATTTTTATTCATAACCCAATCATATTCATGGGATATGGAATTGGTGATGATAATATTAAAAGTTTACTAAAAACAATATTTACTTATGTTGAACCAAACTCAAATGACGCAAAAAAAATCAGACATAATTTTTTATTAGTTGAATACAGTGAAGGCTCTAGTTCACATGAAATTAGTGAGCATGATATAGATTTAGAAGGTTTTTCAACAATACGAATAAATAAATTAAAAACGGATGATTTCAATGAGATTTATAAATCATTGTCTAGTTTAAATTTACCAGTTTCAGCTATGGATATTAGAAAAGTTCAAAGTATTGTAAAAGATATATACTCTGGTGCAAGAGAAGATGGCAGCAGTGTTACAGTTAACATAACTGAAGATATTGACTCTCTTAATAATAACGATAAAATTCTAGTAATAGGTTCTAGAAAATCAATCAGTTATGAACATAGAAATGCATCAAGCTTTATGTCAGACTATTTTGAAATAATTGAGGAATCGAACCATCCATTAATTCGACTAATAGATAAAATTAATATAGCCAGCTCTCAATGGTTTCCTATTTATGGCTTCAACTTAATTTACCCAGAACTTGAAAAAGCAGAAACATTAAAAGAACAACAATTAAAAAAAATAAAAGATAATATAGAACGTTTGCCTATTAGTGCAAAAACAAAACATACTAATATAGAAGAAATTTATCATGATGAATCAATAACGGGAGCCAATAAGCTTAATGCTATAATGTGGGGCACATGGAATAATAATCTTAATTTAGATGAAGTTGAAAACACTTTAAAGTTAATGCCTGATAAAAAAGGGACTGGATACAGAAGAATATTATGTGCCTATGACTATAAAAAAAACCAGTAACTACTAAATAACCGCCAAATAGTGGCGGTTATTAAAAAATTTTAACCGGAAGGTTAATTAACAAATAGTTAAAGTATACTTGTTAATTTTTAGTTAGCTGAATAAGCAACTCAGTAACCACTTTACCAATTGCCAAACCTAGTAACGGTGGCACAGCATTTCCCACCTGAGTATATTGAGGTACTTCAAATTTACGCATTTGCCCACCAGTAGTCACTTTTGAGCGAAATACAAAGTTATCAGGAAATGACTGAATCCTTGCCATTTCTCTAACCGTGAGAACCCTCAATTCATTTTATCATAATGACATGCATCATCAGGTATCGATAAAGCCGCCGGCGCAGGTTGATTAGGATCTAACGCTTTTTGTGAATGCTTCTTAGTTGGGTGATTTCGTAAATATTCAATAAAACTGTCTTTTGAATCGAAACATTCAATTTTGTTGTTATCTTTTAAAAACTCATAGCCTTTTACTTGTTCCCAGACTACATCTGATAATGAGCAAGAATCACCTTTCAATATATCGAATATTTCTTTCTTTACCGTTGTACTTTGGCTTTGTTGTACAACTTGGTATAACCGAAATCTACGCTGAACATGATAACCATTACTTCTATGGTCGTGGTTACTTAGCTTCTCATGCTCTAACAATACAGTTGAGAATGTTTCATTCAAGCTTTCAACAAATTTCGATGATTTTGTCGGAGATGTTTGTTTTAAATCATCTAAAGCTTCTTTGACTGATACAGGCTCATGACCAACAAGATGGTGCAAAAATGAACCTTCAAACAACGAAATATTCTTCACTGGGTCATAACATTCAAGTGTTCCCATGACCGCTTTGTCTGGGTTATTTTGAACAAGTTTGTAGAATTTCTCTGATGAAAAAAGTAATTTATAATCAATGCTCTCACTATCAAAAGAGCTTTTGATATCTTCAAATATATCAGCGCGTATTGCTATCATGATAAAACGAGGTCTGTTCTGTGGGACGCCTGCAAACCTAGCGTTCACATGTAAGCATAGTGGAATATATTTTTTTTCAGCAAATGCTTTTGCAACCTCAAACCAAGCATAAAAGGGCTTTCCATCGCTATCTTTGAATGCCCTTAAGATCCCTGTTACATTCTCTAAAACAGCAATTTTAGGTTGCACATACTCAACAAACTTAGCAAATTCCCAAGGAAGCATATTTTTGTCGCTATCTTTTTCCCGTAATCCAGCCATACTAAAACCTTGGCATGGAGGGCCTCCAGAAAGGCGTTGAATATTTTCAGCTAATTTCTGTTACTCATACAAAAGCCCCCCTCTTGAACCAATTAATGCCTTTGCTTGAAAATGGAACCATAACTATGGACCATTTAATTAAACGCTCAGCAAAAAATGGTAGAGTATCGGAAAAAGGACCATTGTTTAAAATCAACTCAAGAGATCTGGGCTTGATATTCCCTGAGCCCGTGAAATATAGTTTGCTATGAATTTAAAATAAATAAAAATATTGGGTCATGTATTCAACATGTAGATCACCGTGTTTAGCTGTACTAGTGTGATTACCAAGGGGAACTGACGGTATAATTAGCAACTGACTTTGACGTATCCACATTATTAGTATTAGCCCAAGTTGGCAATTCAAGCCGATTTGGGAAGCAACTCCAACTTAGCCAACCTTAATGCCGTAGTATTCATATTTTCTCTCAATCATATTTGACGTACTCCATTAGGACTAATTCACTATCCATGCTGGCGAGATATTCGAGACAGACCTAGATGAGGGTTTTAAGGCTGAGGTCTATGACAACTTTATTATGCTCTTCTTCTGAACTGTTTTTATGTCTTAAATCAGGCGTCTCTTACCGCCTTAGCGTATCTATTCCGCCTTGCTTGATTAATCATCTGTTGCGGTAAATGGTGTCTCTAGATACAGCACTGAGACTAGAGGCTTCCGATATATTACAAAGTTTGTCCACTAACGCTAGCACATCTAATTTTTTCTGTACTTCGATATTCTCCATTGAAGTTTTAATGAGTAGATTAAAATCGAAATATTTCTCACGAATAAGCTGTTGTACTATTTGTTTCAATTTATCTGACGTTTTATTTATGGGAGATTTACTGTACTACTATGAACAATGAATTGCACATCCACTTTACGATATCGTTGAAGGTAACGTTCAATAGTTCGTCTAGATTTATTGAGAAGTTTAGTTACATTATTAATAGTCAAACGACCTTCAGCGACTTTAGCAATGGCATCAACAGTCAACTGAGCTTTGGAATTCGTTATGATCATCCTTAGCACCTCTCAAATGTTTGAAATAAACATTTAAAAATGTACGATTAAAGCTCACAATCAAATTCCCTTGGAAATTAGCGACCACGACAATATCGCTTGGTATTAACACAGAAAAAATCTGAACCAGATTTTACCTGACAGACATCTGTATAAATAACCGGCAGCTGTCAGGTCAATTCTGAACTAGTAAAAATAACTCAATCTAACTAAAGAATTTCATCTCTAACTTTTAATATTTTTTCTAGGAACCCGTCCTCCATTCGACAAACGGATGCTGTTCCGAAAAAGAATTCATTATTATATATCATCCTATGTTTCGCAACGGCATCCAATATAAATCGAAAGCTGTACTGTCTTTCGACATCTTGCATCCCTGAATAAAACATATCAAAAGAAGGCATCCAATCATATAAATAACGACACTCATCCAAAACAAACAAATCCATATACATTTGAGTATCTTTAGCTTTATAAGTCCATCGTTGAGTTTGTTCAATATTAACATGATAGGGTACTGATAATTGTCTGAACAGAACCTCTTTAACTTGATGAAATAAAAACAAATCACAAAATGGATATAATGTTTTATGCCAATTAAATTTTGATAATTCGATCAGAGATTCATTATAATAATCTTTCTCCCCCCAACCTTCTCCCATAAGGAAATGCATTGTGGATATATTTCTTATTAGTGAATTAGCATCATTATCTATACTTAATTGAGATAAAAATGATAAACAAAATTTATTATACGATGAGTTAGTGTAAATGTGCTGTGAATAATTTTTATCATTCTTGTTATAATTTTCATTTATAGCCGCAAACGTCCACATTATGGGATAAAATGCTGCATCTGTAATAACATCCCCCCCATTATAATCACAATCAAAATGATATAATGAATCGATTTTTTTTTGTATACTTTGTTTATCTCCCAATTTAAACATATATTTGAATAATGAATTAGACGATACAAAATTCTCATAAGGGGATATAACAGAAATCGTATCAATTAATAGTCTTGTAATATACTGACCGTAATAATTTTCTATATTATCAGCCACCTCACTTCGCCATTTATCTGGATCGAAGCCATGAGATATTGCCCCATCCATGCAATTCCATTTTGGATCATTTGTTTCTAAGAATGACTTAGGATATAAATAGTCAGCAGTTAATGTTGCAAGATTAATGTGGTCCTCTTCATTTTGTGTTTTAGATGGAAGACTGACATTCGTAATCAATACTCCTAGTGGGGTAAGTGCATGATGCTTTAATATAGTAGTAATTGTTTTTAATGTTTTTTGCCCACCTTTCTTACTCGGCAATGGACCACAAAAATCTAGGTAAATAATATCAAATTTTTGCGGGGATACCTCAAAAAAATCACCAATATTTGATTTAATCAATTTTATAAAAGGAAACTTTGAAGACAATGCAGAAATAACAGCCTCATTATATATTTTAGAATCACTTTCGAAAGCCCAAATGTTTTCCGGCAGTATTCCTAGATTAGTCATTTCATTAATATCATTTTCAGGATTTGGACCTGATAAATAAGCAATTTTCAAGCTAGAGGCAGTTTTATCATGAATTATTGAGCTATAAAAATCTTCCCATCTTTTAATTGTTGAATCAGATAACTTATCTACAAGGAATGCCCTCGTATCATCGCTTTCATTTTTATAAAAAGATTTCACTCGTCTTATATAATCCTTAGGGCATAAAGTTGAATCTGACCTTTTAACTGTCAACTTTTCAATTGCTGTGTGAATAACTTCTTTTCTAGCTATTTTCTTCTGTTCTTCATTGTACATTTAGGCCTCCAATATTTCTATGTTCACTGTTATATTTAATTAAAAATCAGATTCAACCAATTTAAAAATGCCGTATCCAACTCATTTCTAGATAATAAAGAAAATTTAAAACCGAGTAAATAAAGTAGGATCATTGATATATTACCATAATAAAAGCAGTAATTATGGATAATAACTATCGTTCATGAAATAGCACTAATAGCTGTTTTTTTACTATTTAAATTAAGCTTGTTTCCCTATATGAAAACAATTTTAACAAAAAACTTTAATAGAAATAGATTTAATGACAACCATCATCGGCAAGCTGATTGCTGCGACCGTCATACCTGATGACATACCAATCACATCTAGCTGTACTAGAGTGATTACCAAAGGAAACTGACAGTATAATTACCAAGTAACTTTGACGTATCCACATTATCAGTGTCAGCCCAAGTTGGTGGCTATTCAATAATCGACTCAGTATCATCAAATAATTAGTTATAAAATAAGTACACCATGTAAAAATACAAGTAAAAATTTCAAATGTGACATAATGCGGTTAAACTATTCACAATTAACATACAAACAGTTTAATTCCTATTAATTCAATGCATTAAAATTTAAATTATCAACTGATAAAGTGGATATTTACATTCCTTACTTCCCAAACCCAAACGCCCCCACATGCCCTTCCCTATTCCCCTCCAGATAATCCGCCCACCACTGCACCATAAGCCGTCGTTCCTCAATATGCTCAGCCTTATGAATATAAGCCGCACGCACTGAGTTACGCTCTTGGTGGCTCATTTGCCTTTCTACCGCATCCTTCGACCATAGCCCTGACTCAATCAACGAGCTACAGGCCATTGTTCTAAAACCATGCCCATACACTTCCGTTTTAGTGTCATATCCCATCACACGTAATGCATTATTAACCGTGTTTTCACTCATTGGTTTTCTTGGATTATGATCGCCAATAAAGATCAGCTCGTGATTACCGCTGAATTGATAGATCTGTTTTAAGATCTCAATGGCTTGTCGACTTAAAGGGACTAAATGGGTAGTACGCATTTTTGATCCGCGATGGGAATGCTTAACCCCTTCTATCGTTTCGCGTTCAGCGGGGATCGTCCACATGGCATTTTCAAAATCGATTTCATCCCAACGAGCGAAACGCAGTTCACTAGAACGAATGAAGACTAACAAGGTGAGCTTTACTGCAAGTTTAGTTAAAGGTCTTCCCTTATAATCATCAATGCGTTGTAAAAACTCAGGTAAGCGTTTAAGTTCTAAGGCAGCTCTATGAACTCGTTTACCTGTAGCCACAGCACCCGCCATATCTTGAGCTGGATTATAGTCGATTAAACCGCTTTGTACGGCATAACGCATAATGGCTGTCACACGCTGTTGTAAGCGAGCTGCCACCTCAAGACGTCCAGACATCTCTACGTCTTTGATGGGTTCGAGGAGATCGCGTGTTTTCAGTTCGGCAATATTGCGTTTACCAATAGCAGTAAAGATATTGTCCTCAAGGCTTTTAAGTACTCGATGGCTATGCCCTTCCGACCATTTCTTATTGGTTGCATGCCAATCACGTGCAACCTTCTCGAATGTATTAAATTCTTTTTGTTGCTCTTCTTTCACTTCTTTGCGTTTTTCGCTTGGATCAAATCCATTAGCAATTAACTTTCTTGCTGCATCTCTTTTCTCTCTGGCTTCAGCAAGCGAGATGTCAGGATAAACACCCAGCGCTAACATTTTTTGCTTACCACCAAAGCGATACTGTAAACGCCAATATTTTGAGCCGTTGGTATGTACCATCAAGTGCATACCATCACCATCGGTCAATTTATACGATTTATCCAAAGGCTTGGCAGCCCTGACTTTAGCATCAGTAAGAGCCATAATTTATCTCCTTGCGTTGGTACAAACTATTATCGAATCGAGAGATACCAACACATATACCAACAATAGGTACTTGATGTGGGTTGACCTTAGTATACTTGGGAAGACTGAAAAGTGGGGAAAAGCCTTGTAAAACTGGGATTTCAGATACAAAAAAAGACGTCCGTTGACGTCCCTTGATGTTCTTATGGTGCCGAAGGCCGGACTCGAACCGGCACACCCGAAGGCGGTTGATTTTGAATCAACTGCGTCTACCAATTCCGCCACTCCGGCACTGAAGTGTGTTTGGAAAACAGGCTCATTATACTTGCGTGAGGAACCCTCGCAACAATTATTGTTGGTTTTCAGTTTGATTGGCGAAAAAAAGTGCATTTATCTTATCGTTCTTCTATGAATGGGGCAAACTTGTAACATTCATCTATCGATAAGCAACATTGAATTTAACAAGTCTCAATCCCTAAGTCTCTTAGCACACTGACTTCATTTATTTGTGCATAATGGATTATTTTCTGTTGTCATCGTTATAGCTGAGCAGTAGATAAAATCGATATATTAAATTATATATAACGAGATATAAAAAAAGGATCAAAACTGGGTTAGTGTTTTGATCCGACGGTACTGCAATTTAAGGGCTTAATTTTATTTTTATGACTATCGTTATTTTTTTAATGTCACTGCCCTTTTCTTCCCTGGTGTAAGGAAGAATTTTTATTTTAAATAGAGTGTTATATTTAATATATATTGTTATTTAAAATAGATAGCCTCTAACTATTTCTTTAACTATATAGTTAATAAATAGCTTTATTTGCCTATCTATTGATTTACTTACTGTTATTTAAACTATTTTTATTTTTTAAGATAATAATACTTAGTTAAATAAAAGTCTTATCTTTAAATAAAAAGCCCTCTATTAAAATAGATTTATTTATACTGATGATTAATTCATTATTATTTTATTACGGCGACGTTTTACTCTCTTTTTATTTATACACTTTCCTTTCATCTTGTTATGTTTTATTTCTCTTTGATCATTTTCCCTTGTTAATTTTGTTAATATGTCTTTACTCTCATTTAGTGTTTAGCTGTCGATTTGATGAGATTATATTAAGTTTTCTTTGTATGTTTCACAACAATTAAAGTATTACAAAGTATAACACGTAGAGTGAGTATCTTTACAAAAACCTTGAAAATGGATAATTTAAATATATGTCTAGAATATAAAACCAGAAACTAATTAATTTAAAGAATATAAATTCATTAATTAACATTTACTTGATAAACAACTGTTAACCGAATAATAAAGAAAAGCTAATAATAAAGTAAAAATAGGCAAAATTTAGGGGGGATTGTAACACCTTTGTAATACTTTCCTGTTTTTTTCACCCTTTTTATGTACAAAAAATAACCAATAATAAGATTTTTATGATGTCCTTCACAAAAAATCTCTTTGTAGAAGTCCTTCAGCCTATTTTACATCAACTTTTCATTAACCCACTATTGCTCTGATAGACATTCTTATTTCTGATAATATAATCAAAATTTGGTTTAAATCTGCTATAAAGGGGATGGTATGGGTATTGTTAGCTGGATCATGGCCGGTATTTTTATTGGGCTTGTTTTAGGTGCTGTACTAAAAATGATAAATAAAAACAAAAAGTAACGCGATAAAACAATCATCCATTTATGTTATGGCTGATTTATTTTGTTCTCTTTTCTTTCACCTTACTCGTTATGTTGATCATAAAATGAAAAAACATCTCCTAAAATATCTCCTCATTCCTGTTGCACTACTTACGCTCAATGCCTGTAGTCAACGAGCAACGGTAACGCCAACGTTACCCGCTAAGTTTAATCAACATAATGTGCCTGAATTGTCACAATGGCCAACCACCTTATCACCAAAGGCGAATAATAGTCGGGAGATTTTTGATAAGTATGCTCAGCAGATTTATCAAAAGAGTAACCCTCAAGGAATGGTGATTGTCATGATTAACAATACGCAATCTCTTAATCGTGCTTTTGGTACTACAAGCCCCGATAGCCGTCAAACCCCGTCAATGAACTCATTAATACGTATTGCTTCTATTACTAAATTAATGACGAGTGAAGTGATGTTAAAATTACAAGATGATGGCAAGTTGTTGGTTACTGATCCTCTGCAAAAATATAGTTATTATGGTGTCGATATTCCATTAGTGAACAATCAATCTCCTATTCGTCTTTATCATTTAGCTACCCATACCAGTGGTTTTCCTCGTGAACAACCCGGCGGAAAATGGGGTAGACCGGTTTTTATTTGGCCAACCCATGGCGATCGCTGGAACTGGCTAAAAAAAGCCTCTTTAACAACACCGGCGGGACAATCTGCCTCTTATTCTAATCTGGCTTATGATTTATTAGCAGATGCATTAGTGAAAGCCTCTGGTAAAAACTATCCTCAACTATTAAAACAGTATGTGACACAACCTGCGGGAATGCGTGATACCACGTTAACGCCAAGTAGCACACAATGTCAGCGATTATTAATTGGTTATAGACCCAGCCCTTGTTCTGAAACTATCGCCGCCGCCGGAAGTGGGGGGGTTTATTCTACGCCTGCAGATATGCAACGTTGGATGCAAGGCTTTTTAAACTCAAATAATACGATGAGAAAAGCGACGGCCAGTAAAGAGCAGTCTATTTATTTTCCGCGCCAACGACTATCTTCTATTGAAGGGATGGATGTTGCAGGGCGAGCGGATGGCATTGGCTTAGGATGGGTTTATATGGCGCCTGCCAATGGTGTGCCTGCTATTTACCAAAAAACCGGCGGTGGCGGTGGTTTTAATACCTATATGGCAACCATTCCTGAATTAAATATCGGTGTTTTTGTTGTCATCACCCGTAAAGCTAATGGCACCAAGTTTAGTGAAGTGACTCGAGGTACAAATGCCCTTGTGCGTGCTTTAGCACAAAGTTTTTAAACGAAATAATCAACTTATAGACCGATAAAAAAGCGCCTTGATTGTTGAAGGCGCTTTTTCTTTAAGCATTGTTAATCGTTAATACTACTTAGCGATTACGCCTCATTAATAACCATAAACTTAATACTAAAAAGAGCATACCAGGAACTAAGGCTGCCACTACGGCAGGAATGCCATATACCAAACTTAATCGGCCTGAGACTTCATTCACAATATAGAACAGAAAACCAAAGGCTATTCCTGTTACCACACGCAGCCCCATAGGTACAGTACGTAATGGGCCAAAAATAAATGACAGCGCCATTAGCATCATCACTGCAACAGAAATAGGCGCAAAGATTTTTTTCCAGAAGTTCAGCTCATAATTGGCTGATTCTTGCCCACTCTGTTTGAGGTATTTTACATATTGATATAAGCCACTTATGGATAAGGCATCTGGATCTAATGCCACAACACTCAGTTTTTCAGGTGTTAGGCGAGTCTGCCACTCTAAAGATACCTGTTTTTTACCCGTGATTTTTTGTGGCGAAGTAAGATCAGATTGCTCAACTTGTTTCAGTAACCACACTTTTTTATCTGGATCATAAGTGGCACTGGATGCATAACGCACAGTTTCAAGTTTTCGATTATTATCGAAATTATACAGCGTAATGCCTTGCATCTCATTTTGGCTTTTAATACGGTTAATATAGATAAATTGATTACCATCTTTAGCCCACATTCCACGGTTAGTGGACACTAAAGAGTTACCCATGATCTTTTCTGCACGGTAATTACGTGCATATTGTTCACCTTGCGGTGCCCCCCACTCGCCAATTAATACCGTTAACAGTACTAATGGGATCGCGGTTTTCATCACGGAGCCGGCAATTTGCAAACGAGTAAAACCCGATGCCTGCATCACCACCAGCTCACTACGTGTCGCTAATGCCCCTAGCCCTAATAAAGCCCCTAATAAGGCCGCCATCGGAAAGAAGATTTGCACATCTTTGAGGATATTTAAAACCGCATAAATCCCCGCATCTAAGGTCGTAAAATCACCTTGCCCTACTTTGCGCAGCTGATCGACGAATTTGATAATGCCAGACAGTGATACCAGTAAAAATAGCGTCATCAAAATCGATTGCAAAATCGTACGCCCGATATATTTATCTAATACACCAAACATCAGGCAACTCCTTTCTTAAAGCGAGCACGTAGTTTGCGCATTGGTAAGGTATCCCACGCATTCAATAACAGCGCTAAAGCAAAATAAATCCCATTCACTGTCCACATAGCAATAAGTGGGTCAACTTTTCCTTTTTCACCGCTTGAACGCAAGGAGCTTTGTAATAGGAAAAACACCAAATAAAGTAACATCGCCGGCAACATACTTAATACTCGCCCTTGACGTGGGTTGACTTCACTTAACGGCACAACCATTAACGCCATGATCACCACAGAGAAAATTAAGGTTAAACGCCAATGAAATTCAGCGATAGACTCAGGCTCTGTTGAGTGCCACAACTCATTCATGGTTTTTTGTTCGACGCGATTACGGCTAATAGTAGACTCTCGATGGCCTATCACCGCTTGGTAATCGGTAAAATCAGTAATACGAAAATCGCGTAGTACCGCCGTACCTTCATACCGCGTACCCTCGCTAAGTACCACGACTTGGTTACCGTTTGGTAGCTCTTTGGTATACCCTTTATCCGCCACCACAACAGATGGGCGTTGGTTTTGTGTTGGACGCAATTGAGCCAAGAAAACATCTTGGAATTGGTTGCCCTTTACGCTACCGAGATAAAGCACCATATTACGGTCACTGGACATTTTAAATTGTCCTTCCATTAATGCCGCTAAGCTTGGATTGGCTTTTGCATCTTCCAGCACTTGCTCTTGATGTACAGACGACCATGGTATCAACCACACCACATTCCCTGCCGCCAAGACGCTAGTAAGTAATGACAACAATAGTGCTGCTTGCACTAATGCTTTTTTACCTATTCCACAGGCATTCATGACGGTTATCTCACTTTCAACATAAAGTTTGCTGTAAGTCATCAGAAGACCAAGAAAAAGGCTTAATGGTAGAATAAGCTGTGCCATCTCGGGGATCCCCAGCCACAGCAGAGAAACCACAAGGTTTGTAGGAATATTACCTTCTACAGCAGCCCCTAAAATTTCAACCAGCTTTTGGCTAAAGAAGATAAGCATCAAGATAAATAAGATGGCTATCTGACTTTTAAGGGTTTCCCGAGCTAAATATCGAATTATAATCACGCTAGTTATGCCTGTGAAAACTTGTCTTTTTGCAGGAAAATCGCTAACTTCGTTGTATATCTATCATTTGTGCATCTCAGTTAGACATTCTTGCAGCCCAAATGATATCAAAACATGCTATAAACAGGTTCCCAATCAGAACAAGCTTATAAGTTAGCTAAATTAGTTGTGTTCAATTAATGCATTTAGCTTAACATAAAAAGTAAACTTTCTATGGGGTAGATTAATGCGGATCACTATTCTAAACGATACTTTCCGTTTTTGTCTTTAATATTCAGGAGAACGCATGGAGTTTAATGTAAAAAGCGGCAGCCCAGAGAAACAACGCAGCGCTTGTATTATCGTGGGGGTGTTTGAGCCTCGTCGTTTATCTCCGATAGCGGAGCAACTTGATAAAATCAGCGATGGTTACATCAGCGCCTTATTACGCCGTGGTGAACTGGAAGGTAAAGTCGGCCAGTCATTGCTGCTGCACCATGTGCCAAATGTTCTCTCTGAGCGCGTTTTGCTGATTGGTTGTGGTAAAGAGCGTGAATTGGATGAACGTCAGTACAAACAAATTATTCAGAAAACAATTAACACGCTCAATGAAACAGGGTCAATGGAAGCAGTTTGTTTTCTGACTGAGCTACATGTTAAAGGCCGTAATAATTACTGGAAAGTACGTCAAGCGGTTGAGACTGCAAAAGACTGCCTCTATACCTTTGATCAACTGAAAAGTAATAAAACCGAATTACGTCGTCCATTACGTAAAATGGTCTTTAATGTCCCTACTCGACGTGAATTACCAAGCGGTGAGCGTGCTATTGCCCACGGCTTAGCTATTGCATCAGGGATCAAAGCCTGTAAAGATTTAGCTAATATGCCACCTAATATCTGTAATGCGGCATACTTAGCCTCTCAAGCTCGCCAACTCGCTGACTCATCCGCGAATGTCTCTACCCGAGTCATTGGTGAAGAGCAGATGAAAGAGCTAAATATGAATGCCTATTTAGCGGTCGGTCAAGGTTCACAAAATGAATCTTTAATGTCGATTATTGAATATAAAGGTAATCAAGATCCTGAATCCCGTCCAATTGTATTGGTTGGTAAAGGGCTCACCTTTGATTCTGGTGGTATTTCAATTAAACCTGCTGATGGCATGGATGAAATGAAATACGACATGTGTGGTGCAGCAACAGTATATGGTGTGATGCGCGTCGTTGCTGAGTTACAACTACCTATTAATGTCATCGGTGTATTGGCTGGCTGTGAAAATATGCCGGGTGGTAAAGCCTATCGCCCTGGTGATATTCTTACTACTATGTCAGGCCAGACTGTTGAGGTATTAAATACGGATGCTGAAGGTCGCTTAGTGCTGTGTGATACATTAACCTACGTTGAGCGCTTTGAGCCTGAGTTAGTTATTGATATCGCCACATTAACAGGGGCTTGTATGGTGGCATTAGGTCATCATTATAGTGGATTAATGTCTAACCATAACCCATTAGCCCATGAATTAATGAATGCTTCAGAGCAAGCGGGCGATCGCGCATGGCGCTTACCTTTAGGCGAAGAGTTCTATGAGCAAATTGAATCTAATTTTGCCGATCTTGCCAATACGGGTGGACGTTTAGGGGGAGCCATTACCGCAGGTTGTTTCTTAGCGCGCTTTGCAAGCAAATATAACTGGGCACATTTAGATATCGCAGGTACGGCATGGCGCTCTGGTAAAGCAAAAGGTGCTACGGGTCGCCCAGTATCTTTACTGTCGCAGTTCTTATTAAACCGCGCAGGTTTGAATAGCGACGAGTAATACCGCATAATTATTAAGGTAAATAGAGCAGACTCATAGAAGGGTATTGCAATGCAATACCCTTCTATTATCGGGATATCATGAAAAACGCCACGTTTTATTTAATGGAACATCCATCAATACATCAAGATTTACAAGCCCATGAATGGCTTGCTTGTCAACTTGCCGCAGAACATTGGCGTTTAGGCAAACGGGTTTTGCTCGTCTGTGATTCACAGCCACAAGCTGAATTGTTGGATGAAGCACTATGGGCAAGAGAGCCACATCAATTTGTGCCTCATAACCTAGCAGGTGAAGGGCCTCGTTATGGTGCACCTGTTGAATTATGTTGGCCGGGCAAACGGGGCAATGCCCCGCGTGATCTCCTGATTAATTTGCAGTCACAATTTGCAGACTTTGCCACAGCTTTCCATGAAGTGATAGACTTCGTACCTATCGATGAACAATTAAAACAGTTGGCGCGAGAACGATATAAAATTTATCGTAGCGTCGGCTTTACTTTGACAATGGCTACGCCGCCAACCTATTGAATACGTAAAGAATATGGAAAATAAATCCGCACCGAAAGAGCCATCGCTCGATACAACTTATAATCCGACAGAGATTGAACAACCTCTGTATCAACATTGGGAAAAAAATGGCTACTTTAAAGCCAATGGTGATACATCCAAAGAAAGCTTTTGTATTGTGATCCCACCACCTAATGTGACAGGTAGCCTGCACATGGGTCATGCTTTCCAACAAACCATCATGGACACCATGATCCGCTATCAACGTATGCAGGGTAAAAATACCTTGTGGCAAGCGGGTACTGACCATGCAGGTATCGCAACACAGATGGTTGTTGAGCGTAAGATTGCTGCTGAAGAAGGTAAAAACCGCCATGATTATGGCCGTGATGCTTTCATCGATAAAATTTGGGAGTGGAAAGCAGAGTCCGGCGGTAATATCTCTAACCAAATGCGCCGTTTAGGTAACTCCGTAGATTGGGATCGCGAACGCTTTACCATGGATGAAGGTTTATCTAAAGCAGTAAAAGAAGCCTTCGTTCGTTTACACAAAGAAGATCTTATCTATCGTGGCAAACGTCTTGTTAACTGGGATCCTAAATTACACACTGCCATTTCCGATCTCGAAGTTGAAAACCGCGAAGTAAAAGGCTCAATGTGGCATCTGCGTTATCCATTAGCTGATGGCGTTAAAACGGCAGAGGGTAAAGATTATCTGATTGTTGCCACGACTCGTCCTGAAACACTGTTAGGTGATACTGGCGTTGCGGTTAACCCAGAAGATCCACGTTATAAAGATCTGATTGGTAAAGAGGTTATTCTACCTTTAATGAACCGTCGTATTCCTATTTTAGCGGATGAACACGCGGATATGGAAAAAGGCACCGGTTGTGTAAAAATCACCCCTGCCCATGACTTTAATGACTATGAAGTAGGTCGTCGCCATCAACTACCAATGATTAATATCATGGATTTTGATGGCAATATTCGTGTTAGCGCAGAAGTATTAGACACTAACGGTGTTGAATCTGATGTATATAGCACAGAGATCCCAGAAGCCTACCAAGGTATGGAACGTTTTGCAGCACGTAAAGCTATTGTTGCTGAATTTGAACGTTTAGGATTATTAGAAGAGATCAAACCTCACGATTTAACGGTACCTTACGGTGATCGTGGTGGTGTGGTTATTGAACCTTTATTAACTGACCAATGGTATGTCCGTGCAGCACCTTTAGCGAAACCTGCGGTAGAAGCGGTTAAAAATGGCGATATTCAATTTGTACCTAAACAGTACGAAAACATGTATTTCTCTTGGATGAATGATATTCAAGATTGGTGTATTTCTCGTCAACTGTGGTGGGGTCATCGTATCCCGGCTTGGTATGATAACGAAGGTCATGTTTATGTCGGTCGTGACGAAGAAGAAGTGCGTCGTGAAAATAACATTGCTGCCGATGTAGCATTACGCCAAGATGAAGACGTACTCGATACGTGGTTCTCTTCTGCACTGTGGACATTCTCAACCTTAGGCTGGCCAGAAAACACCGAAGCACTGAAAACATTCCATCCAACGAATGTGTTAGTGAGCGGTTTCGATATTATCTTCTTCTGGATTGCCCGCATGATCATGATGACCATGCACTTTATTAAAGATGATGAAGGTAAACCACAGGTTCCATTTAAAACCGTTTATATGACAGGCCTTATCCGTGATGAAGAAGGTCAGAAAATGTCAAAATCTAAAGGTAACGTACTTGATCCTTTAGATATGATTGACGGTATCACATTAGATAAACTGTTAGAAAAACGCACTGGTAATATGATGCAGCCACAAATGGCTGAGCGTATTGCTAAACGCACCAAAAAAGAGTTCCCAGAAGGTATTGAAGCACATGGTACTGATGCTCTGCGCTTTACTTTAGCGGCGTTAGCTTCTACAGGGCGTGATATTAACTGGGATATGAAACGTCTGTCAGGTTACCGTAATTTCTGTAACAAATTATGGAATGCCAGTCGTTTTGTACTGATGAATACAGAAGATCAAGACTGTGGCTATCAAGGTGGTGAGATGACATTCTCATTGGCTGATCGCTGGATCTTAGCTGAATTCAATAACACCATAAAAGCCTATCGTGAAGCGTTAGATAATTATCGCTTTGATATTGCTGCCGGTATTTTATACGAATTCACTTGGAACCAATTCTGTGACTGGTATCTTGAGTTATCAAAACCGGCGGTTCATAAAGGTAATGATGCTCAAAAACGTGCTGCTCGTCATACCTTGATTGAAGTATTAGAGGGTCTGTTACGTCTTGCTCATCCAATTATTCCATTTATTACAGAAACTATCTGGCAACGCGTTAAAGAGGTGAAAGGCATTGAAGGCGAAACCATCATGCTCCAAGCTTTCCCTGAATTTGATGCGTCATTAGTCGACGAGCAAGCACTTAACGATCTGGAATGGATCAAAGAGGTTATCGTCGCAGTTCGTAATATCCGTGCAGAAATGAATATTGCGCCAGGTAAACCACTGGATGTTATTTTACGTGGTGCGGATGAAACGGCTAAACGTCGCGTCAGTGATAACATTGGTTTCTTAAAAGCAATGGGTCGCTTAGCGGATATTCGCCCATTAGCGGAAGGTGAAGAAGCACCATTATCGGTAACTAAACTGGTGAGCGGTGCAGAGCTGTTGATCCCAATGGCCGGCTTTATTGATAAAGATGCAGAGCTTGCCCGTTTAGATAAAGAGCTTGAAAAAGTAGAGAAAGATATCACTACATTAGACAGCAAATTATCAAACGAAGGCTTTGTTAATCGCGCACCTGAGGCTGTTGTCGCCAAAGAGCGTGAGCGTTTAGCATCTTGTTTAAATGCTAAAGAGAAGCTGATTGCCCAAAAAGTCTCTATTGCTGCGTTATAAGTTATTGCACCATTAATACTAAAACCCGCATTGATTGCGGGTTTTAGTTTATTTTTAACACCTAATATCGTTACTACTTAAGATATAGGTTGATCACTAAACCTAAAAATAAAACATTTTTTCACTATATTGTGACTCGTTTTGCAGTGAAATAGTGTTCTATAGTGCCTTTTCTCTATTATTCTCTCTCTAATGAAATAGATATTTGAAATATATCTCTACCAACAAATACCCTAATCATATAAATAAACAGGCATAACAGTTTACAATCCTATTTAATCAATTAAGATGTTTTCAGTGGCCCTCAGTGCTACTTTCAATGAAGAAGTTCCTTTCCGGTGCTCTCTCAATACATTATCAAAAAATATTCTACTAATAAGTAAAACGATGAGTGCAACTATGACTGCAAACCCTAATGCAACACAAAATATTATTATCAGAGCCATTGAAAAAAGAGATAACGCCGGCATTGCACGCGTTATTCGAGAAGTTTCCGCCGAGCATGGCTTAACAGCGGATAAAGGATTTGCAGTAGCTGATCCGATTTTAGATACCTTATTCGAAGTTTATCATCAACCTCGCAGCGCTTACTGGGTGGTAGAAATGGATGGCGAAATTGTTGGTGGTGGTGGTGTCGCACCTCTTGCGGGTGGCGATGGGGAGACTTGTGAATTACAGAAAATGTATCTCTCTTCTAAGTTACGAGGAAAAGGAATTGCGAAAAAAATTGTTCAGCAATCTCTTGAGTTTGGTAAGCAACAAGGCTTTAGTCGCTGCTACTTAGAAACTACTGATATTTTAAAAGCAGCAATTGGTCTATATGAAAAATTAGGCTTTGAGTTTATTGATAAAGCATTAGGTAATACAGGCCACAGCGACTGTGAAATTCGTATGCTGAAATCACTTTGATATTTCTCATAACCATGTATCTACATGCTGTATAGATATAAACGCCCGCATATTTAATGCGGGTTTTTTGTTATCTCACAATAGCACTTATCAATATAAAATGAATTTATCTTAATGGTATAAAAGAGCGATATTTTACAGCTATTTTTAATGATTAATCTATATTTAAATTATTAGCAATCTATTTCACATTAAATATTTATCTTAAATTTAATAAAAAAACACAAGTTTAATTTATTTCTCATTTTACTCTAGATAATCATATTTCACATCTTAAATAAAATATTTTTTAGTTTCTGTTCTATTTTAAAATTCCTATTTTTTTATATTGCTATTTATAGATAATTTAATATCTTTATGCACAGAAAGTCATGCTGTGGCTTTTAACATTCTAAAATTAAAAAGGAATTTCTTATGAAAAACTTTGTCAAAATTGCACTTATTGCTTCTTTTGTTACCGTAATGACTGGTTGTACTGGTAGTGTTTACAACAAAGAAAAAGATTGTAACTACGACTATTTATTACACCCAGCAGTATCTATCTCTAAAATTATCGGCGGTTGCGGCGATACTAATAAATAATATATAGTTTTATGAATAAACTACATTCTGAGTTATTTTTATAAAGCAGAATGTGGTTTTTATTTTGGAAAATAATTAATAATAATTTTAAAATCATTTTTCCTGTTAGGCTTTTCTACTTATCATCTCTGGCTTTTTTACCTTAAAAAGATCATTCATTTTTTTTGAATACCATCAACAAATTCCCCCTATTTTGTTTATAGAGCGAACAATTTATGATCATACTCATTAAGAAATCGCGATAACTTGTATTACCTCCTTCTGTGTCTGGGTTATTGCGGTTTCTTTCCTTAATCAGGAGAAACATCATGACAATGAGACAGGTAAAACAAATTTATTCAGCACCTAATCCACATTGGGTTGGTAATGGCTTTTCTATGAGCACAGTATTCTCTTATAAAGAGAATGCAGAGCAATATAGCCCATTCTTATTAATGGATTATGCTGAGCCTACATTATTTAAGCCTGTTACTAATGCGCGTGGTGTTGGGACTCATCCCCACCGTGGATTCGAAACGGTCACTATAGCTTATCAAGGTGAAGTATCTCACCATGATTCTACCGGTCATGCCGGTACAATTGCTGAAGGTGATGTGCAGTGGATGACAGCCGCTTCAGGTATTTTACATAAAGAATATCACTCTGAAAAAATGACGAAAGAGGGAGGTATGCTTGAAGTCGTACAACTGTGGGTTAATTTGCCAAGCGCGTATAAAATGGCACAACCCCGTTATCAAGCACTAAAAGCGCAAGATATTCCTCATGTGCAATTACCTAATGCACAGGGCTATGTCCGAGTCATTGCCGGTGACTATGCAAATACATCTGGTGTTGCTATGACCTATTCCCCTGTAAACCTGTGGGATGTGCGCTTAAATCATGCGGGTACTTCACACTATGCTATCCCTGAGGGACATAATGCGATGCTATTTGTCGTTAAAGGTGCGATACATCTCAATAACAGTGATATTGTACGTCAACATGAAATCGCAATATTAGATACCCACGGTGATACCCTAACATTAGGATCCATGGGAGACGCTATCGTATTAATATTAACGGGTGAGCCCATTAATGAGCCAGTAGTAGGACAAGGGCCTTTTGTCATGAATACACAACAAGAGTTATTACAAGCTTTTGATGACTATGACAATGGTAAGTTTGGTATGATGGATTAGCCATTTAAAAAATGCCCGTCACAAAAAGAATTTGTGGCGGGTGTTCTTTTTTGCACCTAAAGACTGGTACATTGGGACAACATATAGCGCCAATTAGTGCAGGCGTGATGACTTATCAGACTCGCTTTCGTCATCTTCATTTTCGCCATCTTCGTCATCATACTCAGCGTCGGGATCTTCAAAATAAGTTCCCCAGCCGTCGTAATAGACACCCATTTTTTCCGCTAAATTCATTAACTGTTCTACTTGCGCATCAATCAGTTCAGCATTTAGACCACTTTCACTAACCGCATCAAAGCAGACTAAGATCTCACCTGATTCAATTTCAATTTCTTCAGGCTCGGTGACTTCATAACCTAATTTAAAAACTTCAACAGCCGCTTTTTCTAACGTTTCAAAATTTTCACATGAAATGTGGTGTTCAATTGCGTACAGTGCATCGGGATCACTGCCATCTTCGAGTAATTCTTCAATAATAAGACGTGTTTCTTCACGTTGTTCTGCTAGCTTTTTGCTGTCCGCCATAATTCCGCTCCGCAATAGTCTGAAAGATATCTTGGTTATTCTCCCACAGGGGGAATAAACACTCCATAGTTAAATAAGGCTCATATCGCAGAGTTTTTCATTCAAAAGTGACGTTTAAGGGTTGATGATGAATATTTATTGTATTAAATTGAATATAAATTCAATTATAGGATGCTTATCTATGAACCCTTTCTACCAAAGATCATTTTTACGTTTACTCGACTTCTCATCAGCAGAAATACAACAATTACTGGCTTTATCACTAGAACTTAAACAAGCAAAAAAATCAGGCCATGAACAGCAGTATCTCACAGGAAAAAATATTGCGCTGATTTTTGAAAAAGATTCCACCCGTACCCGTTGTGCCTTTGAAGTGGCCGCCTTTGATCAAGGTGCGAATGTGACCTATCTCGGCGGAGGAAGCCAAATCGGTCATAAAGAATCGATAAAAGATACCGCTCGCGTGTTAGGACGTATGTATGATGGTATTCAATATCGTGGTTATGGCCAAAAAACAGTAGAAATGCTGGCAAAATATGCTGATGTACCGGTTTGGAATGGATTAACCGATGAGTTTCACCCCACACAATTATTAGCGGATTTGCTCACTATTACTGAACATCAAACAAAACCATTATCAGAAACCATTTTTGCTTATCTTGGTGATGCTCGTAACAATATGGGCAATACCCTACTCGAAGCGGCTGCCTTAACAGGAATGGATTTACGCCTAGTCGCACCAAAAGCGTGTTGGCCACAAGCAGAATTAGTCGCTGAATGCCAAAATATCGCTCAGCAAAATGGGGGGAAAATTACCTTAACTGAAAATGTCGCAGAAGGCGTTAAAAACGCCGATTTTCTCTACACGGATGTGTGGGTATCTATGGGAGAGCCAAAAGAAGTTTGGAAAGAGCGTATTACGTTACTCAAACCTTATCAGGTTAATATGGATGTAATCAAACTAACGGGTAATCCAGACGTTAAATTCCTGCATTGTTTACCGGCTTTTCATGATGAAGAGACAACAATGGGGCAAGCATTAGCGGAAGAATTTGGCTTATATGGTGGTTTTGAAGTCACTAACGAGGTTTTTGAATCAAAACACAGTATTGTGTTTGATGAAGCAGAAAATCGTCTACACACGATTAAAGCGGTTATGGTGGCGACCTTAGCAAATCCTTTTTAAAAATACATATTCATGCAAAAGCAACGTTTTTTAATGATTAAACAAACGGTGCTTTTTTGCCTTTTCTTTAAGCTAATTGATTTTTAAATTAAAAAAATTTTTTTGCAAAAAATTAAAAGCAAACGCTTGCGTGTAAGATTAAGATGCGTATAATGCGCCACAATTTGTCAGGAGGAAAGATGAAACAGCGCCAATGCCAATTTGTTGTCACATTACGTACCCTAACCGGTCGTAAGCGCTCTCTTTTTTCCAAAAAGCTATTTTTTAAAACCCCTCTCATTGAGGGGTTTTTTTTGGTCTGTAGAAAAACACATATCGCACCATTTATCGTATCATCAAAGGAGAACTCTAATGACTAATCCGCTCTATCATAAGCATATTATCTCCATCAATGATCTGAACCGAGACGATCTGGAGTCTGTTCTCCATGTTGCTGACAAATTAAAACAACACCCCAATAGCCAATTATTAAAAGACAAAGTGATTGCCAGTTGTTTTTTTGAAGCCTCCACCCGCACTCGCTTATCTTTTGAAACAGCAATCCATCGTTTAGGGGCGTCTGTGGTTGGCTTTGCAGATGGTAGTAACACCTCTTTAGGTAAAAAAGGGGAAACCTTAGCTGATACTATTTCCGTACTACGTACTTATGCTGATGCCATTGTTATTCGTCATCCTCAAGAAGGTGCGGCACGTTTGGCCTCTGAATTTGCTGGGGATATCCCCGTTATTAATGCTGGGGACGGTGCCAACCAACACCCTAGCCAAACGTTACTAGACTTGTTTACCATTAAAGAAACACAAGGCCGATTAGATAACCTCAATATCGCGATGGTAGGTGATTTAAAATATGGTCGCACAGTACACTCACTAGCCCAAGCATTAGCCAAATTTACAGGAAATCACCTCTATTTTATTGCCCCAAAAGTGCTGGCCATGCCAGAGCATATCTTGCATTTACTCGAAGAGCATGGTGTTGAATATAGTCAGCATGAAACTGTAGATGAAGTGATGTCAGAGCTGGATATCCTGTATATGACTCGGGTACAAAAAGAGCGCCTTGATCCTTCTGAATATGCCAATGTCAAAGCCCAATTTATCTTAACCAGTGCTGATCTGGTGAATGTAAAAGATAATCTTAAGATATTACACCCCCTGCCACGTATCGATGAAATTACCACCGATGTTGATAACACCCCTTATGCTTACTATTTCCAACAAGCAGGTAATGGTATTTACGCGCGTCAGGCACTACTTGCCTTAGTTCTAAATAAAAACTTAGTTCTTTAATAAGGAGCACACCATGACTCATGATCACAAACTAAAAGTTGAAGCTATCAAACGTGGGACTGTTATTGATCATATTCCGGCGCAGGTGGGCTTTAAGATCCTATCTCTATTTCGTTTAACCGAAACAGACGAAAGAATAACGGTAGGTTTTAATCTTCCTTCTGAAAACCTAGGTAAAAAAGATTTAATCAAAATTGAAAATGTCTTTTTAACCGCAGAGCAGGCAAATCGCTTAGCAATGTATGCCCCTCAAGCGACGGTTAATATTATTGATGACTACCAAGTCGTCAATAAAATGGCACTAAGTTTACCTGAATTACTCGAAGATGTTGTACCCTGCCCTAATAGCAACTGTATTAGCCATAATGAGCCGGTACAAAGTAGCTTTCGCGTGAAAAAATTCGCGTCTGACGTGGTATTAACCTGCAAATATTGCGAAAAAGAATTTGAGCGCCACGCCGTTATTCGTTGATTTCTTATTGGCTATCTGCCCTGCTTGATAGGGCAGATAGTAAACACCTACCCTAAAAATAGAATAATCCCCTCTCAATCGCGTTGATCCCTTTTTATGAAAAAATAGAAATAGCTAATAAGCACTATCTTAGAAAAAAAATTGCTATAAATGGGGGATTTAGATGGGCTAAATATCGTATAAAAAGGCGAGAAAGCGTTAGGATTATTTTCTTTTTATACCTATAGACTTTATGATAAAGCCTGATATCTATCATATTGCTCGTCTTCTGCGCTGGCTATAATAGCGCTGAGCTAATTAAGCGTTAGCATGAATCTTATAAAAACAGGAGTTCTACATGTCTTACGAAATTAATACCGAAAAAGCCCCTGCAGCAATCGGCCCTTATGTACAAGGTGTTGATTTAGGTAATTTAGTGATCACATCAGGCCAATTACCTGTTGATCCGGCTACGGGTGAGTTTGTGTCTGACAATGCGGCAGAGCAAGCACGTCAATCTTTAGAAAACGTCAAAGCAATTATTGAAAAAGCAGGTCTAACCGTTGCTAATATCATTAAAACGACTGTTTTCGTAAAAGATTTAAATGATTTCGGTACTATTAATGCAGCTTATGAAGCTTTCTTTAAAGAGCATAATGCAGCATTCCCAGCACGCTCTTGTGTTGAAGTTGCTCGTTTACCGAAAGATGCCAAAGTAGAAATCGAAGTTATCGCGATCCGCTAATTTATTTTTCTACCTGTCATATCAAAGAAGCAAAGTACTCTTTATGAGCACTTTGCTTTTTTTATATTCTCAATAAATGAGCAATCATTTATTACTGCCATTTTTATCTCAGATTTACAATTCAGCCAAGCCCTCTCCAAGCCTGATGTAGCAAAAATACCTTGATTTAGATCAGTTTTACTCAAGATTATTTCGCTTCCAATTACTATATATTGTGCTTTAATAAATACACAGATACAACATATAGTAATTATACACACCTTATCCACAATTAGTCTCAATGCTACGCCATCACCTGTTTTTATGGGATTAAAGCCTGTGGATAAATAGTTAAGGAGCCAGATTGTGAAAACCATAGTGATAAAACGAGACGGATGTAAAGTCTCTTTTGACCAAACCCGCATCAGCGATGCTATCAAAAGAGCAGCCGAAGCTTGTCAGATCACTGATGATGATTATTGTGAGTTTGTCGCTCAATCTGTTTCACAATCTCTCGCAGGACGTTCGAATGTCGATATCCGTGAGATCCAAGACGCCGTTGAAAATCAGCTGATGGCTGGCGAGCACAAAGATATTGCCAGAGCTTATATTGAATACCGTCATGACCGAGATGTTGCTCGTGAGCAACGAGGACGATTAACTCAGGAAATCCGCGGTCTTATCGAACAGAGTGATGTCTCTATCTTGCACGAGAATGCGAATAAAGACAGTAAAGTTATCCCAACCCAACGCGATTTACTTGCGGGAATTGTGGCTAAACATTACGCAAAATTACATATCCTGCCAAGAGATGTGGTACTCGCTCATGAGCGCGGTGAAATTCATTATCATGATCTCGATTACTCACCCTTTTTCCCTATGTTTAACTGCATGCTGATTGATCTCAATGGTATGTTAACCAACGGTTTCAAGATGGGTAATGCAGAAATAGAACAGCCAAAATCCATTTCAACAGCCACTGCGGTGACTGCACAGATTATTGCTCAAGTCGCTAGTCATATTTATGGTGGCACGACAATCAACCGTATTGATGAAGTCCTTGCACCTTTTGTCAAAGCCAGTTACGACAAACACTATAAAGTGGCGCAAGAATGGCAAATAGCGGATAAAGAAGCTTATGCCAACGCACGTACAGAAAAAGAGTGTTATGACGCTTTTCAATCTTTAGAATATGAAGTTAACACTCTACATACGGCTAATGGTCAAACGCCTTTTGTTACCTTTGGCTTTGGCCTAGGCACATCAAAAGAAGCACGTTTAATTCAACGCTCAATCCTTGAAAATCGCATGGCGGGTTTAGGTAAAAACCGCAAAACGGCGGTTTTCCCCAAACTGGTTTTTGCTATTAAAGATGGCTTAAACCATAAATTTGGTGATCCTAACTACGACATTAAACAACTTGCTTTAGAATGTGCAAGCAAGCGGATGTACCCTGATATTTTAAATTACGATCAAGTGGTAAAAGTAACCGGCTCGTTTAAAACCCCAATGGGTTGTCGTAGCTTCTTAGGCGTCTATGAAGAAAATGGCGAGATGCTCCACGAAGGGCGCAATAATCTAGGGGTGATCAGTTTAAACTTACCACGTATTGCCATTGAGGCCAAAGGAGATGAAGCCGCATTCTGGTCGCTGCTTGATAAACGTCTTGAATTGGCTAAAAAAGCCTTAATGACCCGAATTGCTCGTTTAGAAAACGTCAAAGCACGTGTTGCCCCTATTCTTTATATGGAAGGTGCTTGTGGCGTACGTTTAAAAGCGGATGACAGTGTTGCTGAAATTTTTAAACATGGCCGGGCCTCCATTTCATTAGGTTATATCGGTGTTCATGAAACGATTAATGCCTTATTTGGTACGCAAAAACACGTCTTTGATGATGAAACATTGAGAGCTAAAGCAATAGCAATTATTCAGCGTTTACGTGAAGCGACAGATCAATGGAAAGCAGAAACAGGCTATGGTTTTAGTCTTTACAGTACACCTAGTGAAAACTTATGTGACCGTTTTTGCCGTTTAGATGCAGCGGAATTCGGTATTATACCGGGGGTGACTGATAAAGGTTATTACACCAACAGTTTCCACTTAGATGTAGAGAAAAAAGTCAATCCATATGATAAGTTGGATTTTGAAGCCCCTTACCCGCCATTAGCCAATGGTGGTTTCATATGCTATGGCGAATATCCAAACTTACAACATAACCTAAAAGCATTAGAAGACGTTTGGGATTATAGCTACACCCGTGTCCCTTACTACGGCACAAACACCCCTATTGATGAATGTTATGACTGTGGTTATACCGGCGAATTTTCTTGTACCAGTAAAGGTTTTACCTGCCCTCGATGCGGTAATCACAACCCTGCAAGAGTCTCGGTGATACGCCGTGTATGTGGCTATTTAGGCAGTCCTGATTCGCGTCCATTTAATGCCGGTAAACAAGAAGAAGTTAAACGTCGAGTTAAACATCTGGCTAATGGTCAGTTAGGTTAATACTGTGAATTACCATCAATATTACCCTGTTGATGTTGTCAATGGCCCAGGAACACGTTGCACCCTGTTTGTTGCAGGGTGCGTACACCAATGTCGTGGTTGCTATAATAAATCAACTTGGTCACTAACATCTGGCAAGCCGTTTACCCAAGAAGTGGAAGATCAGATCATTGCTGATTTACAAGACACTCGTATTAAACGACAAGGACTATCACTTTCCGGTGGTGATCCCCTGCACCCCCAAAATCTTTCTGCTATATTAAAATTGGTAAAACGTGTTAAAACGCAATGCCCTGAGAAAGATATTTGGGTTTGGACAGGCTATTTATTGGCTGACTTAACCCCAGAGCAACAAGAAGTCGTTAGCTATATTAACGTACTGATTGACGGCAAGTTCGTACAAGAACTTTATGATCCCGCATTACTGTGGCGCGGTAGTAGTAATCAGGTGATCCATAAATTGAAGTAATACACATTGAATTAACTGGAGGATATATGCCTTTAAGTGATAATAAATATGTAAGCTTTTCTGAAGATCATGAACTGAACTACCATTTAAAAAAATGGGGTAAAAAGCAATCGAAAGCCAATCGAGATCAACTCGTGAAGCTAGGCAGTGAATTGAAAAAGAAACTTGATGTTAAACATCTCCAACATACTGAAATAGATGCAGAGATAGAAAAAAATCTTTCATTATTTGAGTAATATCTCATGATCCCCAGTGATAAATCACCTTACTACTGGGGATCACTTCACTATTATAAAGCGCTCCTATTTAGTCACCTCCGTTATCAAATGCGAATCATTTTCAAAAACAATAGTCAAAGTGATTAGTTTTGTTTTATGATTAGTATTCTTAATTCTTCTTTTTATGACAATATTTAATATGAAATTTGTTTTTTTACCTTTAATTTCAATCGTTTTAATAACTGGGTGTAGTAGTAAATGGGAGCCTAAAGGGGTACCCGATTACACATTACAAGAAGCAAAGTTAATTTGTGATTTGGATGCGAATACACGTTACCCTATTCGTAAAGAGGTACTACAGCACACCGTTTATCGTGATGTAGAAAAAACTTGCCGTAAAGACGACAAAGAGCGTTGTGGGGATAAAAAGACCTATACAGAACGTGTTCCGATGACAGAAAGCTATGTAGCAGATATTAATCAAGAAGATAGAAAAACATTCTATACCTCATGTATGTCTTTAAAAGGTTGGGAACAAAAAAATTACTACTTTTGGCAATAAGGAGTAACTTAGTGACGTTGCCAAAAGAGCTTAGTACCAAAGCCTAGCTGATTATTCACCATTTTAATTTCTTGCAATTGTAATTGCCATAAAGGCACATGGATGGCGGCTAGCGCCACAGGGAAACGTAAGCAATACTGTTTTCTTGCTCTGATGTCGTCATTAGCGGTTAATAAAGACACTGTACCGGTGAATTGAACGCCTTGCAGATTGGCGACAGAAAGCTCTTGAGTACTAATACTGCCCGCAACAAATAAATTTTCCTGCATCATTTGTGCGTGTCGTGTATGTTTTTCTGAGAGAAAAACAAGTCGCATGTTGCTTTCATCGAACCAATAGAAACAATTCGCGCACCAAATATCCCCTAATGCACGAGTTGTACATAAGGTAAACACATGGTGACTGGCTATATATTGTTTAATTATTTTGATCGAGTCTGGCGTAGACATAATTTACCTGCATAGAAACTAAAAGAGACGCTGTTTAGGTGATAATTATATCACCAAAACAAGCGTCTTACCGCGTGTCTCTTTGTGCAGGTAACTTATCGAGAATAATTATAAATTAACGATAAATTTCCGCATTTACAGTCAGATAATCGTCACCTGTAGCACCGATAACTTTATAACCAGTTGCGCCTTCATCTTTTGCGATTTGTGCAATTTTAGTTGTTAAGCCATCTAAAGTATCGTTACCTGTAATTGTGATATACTCACCAGTAGAGGTATGGCTAGTTGCTACGCTGTCAGCAGCGATTGAACCGAATGAAATAGCACTTAAAGCTAATGTTGCAGCGATTAATGTAGATTTTTTCATGATGAACTCCAATTAAATTCTAAATTTGTTATCTATCGCGGAGTGTGTCTCTGTGATGTGGATCATATTATGCATTTTAATTTAACTTTAAAATTAGCAATTATTGCTGTTCTTTTTCAAAATAATTGAATGTATTTTTTTAGAAAAACGTTTTTTACGTCATAAATTTTTCACAACGTGTTGATATAATTACAAGATTTGAAACTTAGTGGTTTGTTAATAACTACCGTTAGAAATTAAGAAATTTTGTTTATTAAAATCATAAGTAGCACAAAAAGGAAAAAAGATGGCTGATACTCAATGGTCAATCTATATTGTCAGAAATCGTCTTGGCTCTCTTTATACCGGAATAACAACGGATGTTGAGCGACGATTTAATCAGCATCAAAATGGAACTGGCGCGAAAGCACTAAGAGGGAAAGGCCCATTATCATTGGAGTTTTATTGCCAAGTTGGCGATAGGCAACAAGCGTCTCAACTTGAATATCGTTTAAAACAGTTAAAAAAAATACAAAAAGAAAAGCTGATCATTGATCAGCCTTCAGACGTTGCACAGTATTTAGCATAATGAAAAGATGCGATTATCAAACCTCATCAAATAACGGCGAAAAGTTCACTAAGCCGTGAATATCATCAACATTGCCATTATCTAAAGCATAAAATTGAAATGCTTCTTCTGTATTCGGCCATTTGCAATGCAAGCCTTGTGATTTTGCCGGTATAAAACCTGATTTTTGATAATAAGTTGGCTCACCTAATACCACAACAGCGCCATAACCAAACTCATTAAGGCTATCAAGCCCTTCATTAATCAATTGACGACCGATGCCCTGACCACGGTATTGTGGCGCCACAGCTAATGGCGCAAGTCCTACCCATTGGCAATCTTTTCCCTCAATATCTACAGGTGTAAAACCGATATAACCAACAATCCGGCCTTCGTCATTGATTGCCACCATACCTAAGGTTAATAATCCCTCTTCACGTAAGTGACCAACTAAATCGGCTTCTGCGCCTGTTGGAAATGATTGGCGTAAAAGATCATCAATAGCAGGAATATCAACAGGAATTTCAACACGTATTAGCATGAAGTTGAGCTCAGTTCATGGCTGTGTGCGGTGTCTTCAACTTCATCTTGAAGGCCACTTTTCACAAAATCAGCCAATTGTAGTAAACCAAAACGCAATACAGATGGCATAGAGTCTAACTCAATTGCATCCATTAGGTTCTTAACATATAACCCAAGTTCTGTATCGCCCTCAATTTGTAAGCGTCGTTGAAAAAACAAGGTGTCCGGATCTTCTTTACGCGCGGCAATTAAAATAAGATCGTTAGCATTACCACTAAAACTTACATCTTCTTTTTCAGAACGGCTTACGATTAATTTATCATCACAAACACTGATAAACCACTGCAAATGTAAATCTTTAATTTCTACCTTTAGCCATTTATCTTCCAAGAAGTGTAAATCCCCCTCAGCTAATGCTTCGCGGAATTGCCAACTTAAAAACTGTTCTAAAATATCACGTTGCAAAGCAAATGGCGTGATTTGCAAAGGGTAACGCAAGAAACGAGGGCCATCTTTAACTAGGCGGGTGCGAATTTTATTAAACACTTTCGGACTCCTTAACATTTAATTGCGGGTATTGTGCCAGATATAGATAGCGATTCTGCGATCCTACATCAATATTCCGTTAATCGGTTGTTCATATTTTGAGTTATTTAATTTTACTTAAGTAAAACTCAATATTCTCTGCCCTAAATCAAAACCTTTTTTTATCCTGCTTATTACAATTTCTGATCATTTTTAATCTCTAAAGGGAAGTGAAGATGGAATTGTTGTGCCCAGCAGGTAACTTACCCGCATTAAAAGCCGCTGTTGATAATGGTGCAGATGCCGTTTATATCGGCTTAAAAGATGACACCAATGCTCGCCATTTTGCTGGCTTAAACTTCACAGAAAAGAAATTGCAAGAAGCCGTCAATTACGTACATCGCCACCAGCGAAAACTGCATATTGCCATTAATACTTTTGCTCATCCTGATGGATTTGAACGTTGGCAAAAAGCCATTGATATGGCGGCTCATTTAGGTGCCGATGCATTAATTTTGGCCGATATTGCTATGCTAGAATACGCAGCTGAACGCTATCCACAGATAGAGCGTCATGTATCGGTACAGGCGTCGGCCACTAATACTCAGGCAATCGCATTTTATCAACGCAATTTTGATGTTGCACGTATTGTACTACCACGCGTTCTTTCTATTCATCAAGTCAAACAATTGGCTCAAAGTAGTCCTGTTCCTTTAGAAGTCTTTGCCTTTGGTAGTTTGTGCATCATGGCTGAAGGACGCTGTTATCTTTCCTCTTATCTAACTGGTGAATCGCCTAATACTGTCGGAGCCTGTTCCCCAGCTCGTTTTGTCCGTTGGCAGCAAACACCACAAGGTATGGAATCTCGCCTCAATGATGTCTTAATAGACCGTTATGCTCCTGATGAAAATGCAGGGTATCCTACTTTATGTAAAGGACGTTATTTTGTTGATAAACACTGCTATCACGCCTTAGAAGAGCCAACCAGCTTAAATACACTAGCGCTACTACCTGAACTTATGGCTATGAATATTGCCTCTGTCAAAATTGAAGGTCGCCAACGTAGCCCCGCGTATGTTACTGAAGTTGCAAGAGTATGGCGTGCAGCTATTGACCAATGTAAAAAAGATCCTCAAGGTTTTAAAACCCAACCGCGTTGGATGAGTGCATTAGGAAAAATATCTGAAGGAACACAAACAACATTAGGTGCTTACCACCGGAAATGGCAATAATAAGGGATATTAATATGAAATACGCATTAGGCTCTGTACTTTATTATTGGCAAAAAGAAACACTTGAGACATTTTATCAGCAAGCAAAACAGAGCGATGCTGATATTATCTACTTAGGCGAAACAGTCTGTAGTAAGCGCCGTGAGACTAAACCACAAGATTGGATTAATCTGGCCAAAGAAGTGGCTAAAAGTGGTAAACAAGTGATCCTTTCTACCTTAGCACTACTACAAGCGCCTTCTGAACTAAAAGAGATAGCAAAGCTGGTGGATAACGGTGAATTTTTAGTTGAGGCTCATGATTTTGGTGTGATCAATATGCTTTATGAGCGTCATTTACCTTTTGTAGCAGGCCATGGATTAAACTGCTATAACGCTTATGCACTACGTTTATTACAGAAACAAGGCATGATACGTTGGTGTATGCCGGTTGAGCTGTCTCGTGAGTGGTTAAATAATCTTTTAATTCAATGTGAAGAATTAGCGATTAGAGATAAATTTGAAGTAGAAGTATTCGCTTATGGTCATCTTCCTTTGGCTTATTCAGCGCGTTGTTTTACTGCTCGCTCGGAAAATCGTGCTAAAGATGATTGTGAAACCTGCTGTCAAAAATACCCACAAGGCCGTCAGGTATTATCACAAGAAAACCAACAAGTGTTTGTTTTAAATGGTATTCAAACGCAAAGTGGCTACTGTTACAATTTAGGTAATGATTTAACTTCAATGGCAGGTTTAGTCGATATCGTCCGTCTTTCACCGCAGTCTGATGAAGTTTTTACTACCTTAAAACAATTTCGCCAAAATGAACAAGGCGCACACCCTATTAACACCATCCATCATCATGATTGTAATGGTTATTGGCGTAAACTGGCTGGTTTAGAATTAGTTGAATAAGTAGATATTTTTTGAAATCTAAATAAGGTGGAAAATAAAATTATTATTCCACTTTATTTTAATAAACATCTACTCATAAACAAAGGTCACACCGATAACGGATTTTACATTACCCGCTCTTACTCTTTCTCCCGTTTCACCATACGAAGCAGATAGCCTTAAACTCACACTATTATTCGTCACATTGCCTAATTTGACCGGTGTATTAGCAGGAATAACACCATTATTATTTGATATTTTAATTCCAACCCCTTTAGCAGGAGAGTTAGATGATATATTGGTAAAGACCGTATTATTCACATCAGACGTTGATCCTGTTAAATAGTAAGAAATATTTTGTTGTCTAGGACAAAAAATAGATAAAGGAATAGGTTGCGCATTACCCGGATATTCAGGAAGATTAATCGTGACATTTCTACTAGAAAGATCACAGCCCCCAGTAGGCATAATAACATCATTTAATGCGTAAATATTCCATGTAAAAAAACGAGGGTGCCCACCATCCCAATCTGCAATTTTGTACATTTCTATTTTTGCAATTAAATCCCCCTTATTTATTTGCTTCCCTCCCGCAGCACCAATACTTTTCAAATACAATCTAAGATTTAGTGGGATAAAATTTCTGTCTTTAATATTAATAACTTTTGTATCGTAATAAAGAGGAATAGGATAATAACTGTTATACCATAATAAAGAGCCGTCAAAATTATTCAGCGCGCCTCCAAAAGTCGTTCCACTAACTAAATTAACATGGTCAACGTCTATTGGATCTCTAGGTCCACCATAAGAATCATTTTTACAAAGAATTTGTTGAGATAAATCCACTACCAAATTCTGGTTTACTTCAACTCGAGGCGTTAAATTAACGCGTATATTAGCAGCACCATCACCAACAATTTGTCCCGTTGAAGCGACTTTACAAGTAAATGATAGTACTGGGTTTGAAAATAAACCGAAGCTTAAATACAATAAAAAACGCATTGTTTTTTTATAGCTTATCATAATGTTTTTTCTATAATTTAATTAAATAACAATTACATAAATACATAGGTAACATTAATTATTGCCTGTACTGATCCCTGTGTAGGTCTACCATTCACAGAGATGGCTCTTACTCGTAAAGGAAAAATTGCAGCAAACGAATACTCACCAACTTCAACCACTTTTTTCGAACCGTTTCTTAATTTATTACCTGCAGTATCTTGTAATTCTAAATGAAGATTTTTAGCTGAGCCCTGATTTCTATAGTATCCAGTACTATCATCAAGACCGGTGAATGTCGCTTCAATAGAAGTTGTACCAATAGGACAATTTCTTAATTCCAAATCAACGGGATACCATTTAGAGGTAGAGCCTGGGATCATAAAATCGAATGTATATAGGTCGCCCATGTCCACATTGGCTGTTTTTGTGATTGTTTCACAAGGCCTTGCTATTACACTTCCATTAACAGTAATTGTTGCATCTGCAGCCATAGCGAATGAAGTATTGCAGCATAAAATAGCAAATATTACGTTTTTTACTCCTCGCCATTTATATTTCATCATTGATTCTCTTTATCTCTATTGGTACTCGAGTGTAAAAGTGGCACTGGCTTTAATTTTTCCAGCTAAGACAGGCATATCAGATGCCATTAATCGACTATAGAAAAAAACGGTGTTACTTTTTCCTGCAACTAAGGGGATCCATTTAAGTTGGTCACTACTTGGATTAATAGGAATGGGTGACCTTTCACTATCTAATATTTGTATTCCAACACCAGAAGCAGATGTTGCTATCGGATCTAACGCTAATAATGAAGGATTATTTCTATCTGAAATACCATTAAAATAGAATTTCACAGCAATCACTGATTCTCCACAAGGCTCCAGTATTATATGAAAAGGAATAAAGGGTGTTGTTTCTCCCACTTTATATAACCGCTTAACTTCATTATTTAATAAATCAATAGTTTGGTATTGTGATTCTGGTGCAACTGCACAGGTGTTATCTCTCATATAACCTGTTATTTGAATAATGCTATCGGCAGAATATGCAACATTAGGTGATAATGATAAGAAAAATAACCATAGTGTTGTCAAAATACCCTTAATATTATTAGTCATTATTTATTCCTTAATAGGGTGGCACTCTGCACTATATTCAACATAAAGTTTATCTGGATCTTGTGGTGGTAATGTGTAATTTACTAAGCATTGTTGCTCTTTCTTACTACCCCAATTCACTTTTAATTGCCCTGAAGGTGATAACCCTGTTAAATAAACTTTTCCTTCATCTGCCACAATCCCAGTATTATTACCTGAATCAACGATAGCCCCGAAAGGTACTGGTTTCCCTTTATGGGTTAATGTCGTAATTGCTTTTATCCCAACACTAGGCTCAAATGTGATCGCACTAATGGCCCCACGAGTAGGAACTACGCTTTTCACCGCATTATCTATTTCAATATTGTTAGAGAATGAATTGGTATCCAATGCAATACGGTTTTCTTTATATTCAGAAACATAAGGTAAAACCGCATAACCATTACTGTCTGTCGTGATGCCACTATTGTTTTCTAATTTTATATTTTTAACTTCAGGTACTTTAACTAACACCGCTGTTTGATATATAGGCTGACTAAGTGTTATACCACCTGAGTGAGCTAAAATACTGCCACTCATACCATAATTTATTTGATGTGATGTATCGGTATAGTTATAACCTATATTGCTATTCATATAAGAACCGTTATAACTTAATGAGGCATATCCTGTTGAGTCCGATTCTTCTTCATGAGAATAACCTGTTTGAATATTGTAACTTAAGTTTTTATCTTCCAATAATGTACCGTTTAATCCGATAGTATTGTTAAAACGTTTCTTCATGTTATGCGAGGAGTTAGTACTTAAACTCGCATTTTGCCATATAGAATCATTATCAGAACGCATAAAGTTACTAAAAGGAATACTAGTATTAAATGCTAACATCTGATCTTTACTATCATTCCATGATGTTTTAGATAAGCTATAATTTAGGCCTAAATTAATACCTTTAATAATAGTATTAAGGCCTATCTGTAATTGATTATCTTGTTTTTTAGAATTCCAATAACGCTGATTAGTACCAATAATATATAACGTAGATTGATCACCTATTTTTTGAGTAATATTGAGTTGTATCCTTTGCCTTTTATTATAAATAAGATCGTAGTAACTTTGTGGCAATCCACTAACTTCAACAACACCATCCTCCGTTTGTATATAATTTCCTCTCATTTTTTTATAAGTAGTCTCTGCTAAAGTATAAAAACCACTCGTCGCATATTTATAACCGGCAAGTTGCACCCTTGTGCCTAATTCATTGATAGATTTATTATAAAGAATACGTATCGATTGCCCACGGTGTGTAGAGTCATCGGGTAGTATTGATCTCGCTTCGGTAATATCAAATGATAAAGCCCCAAAACGCCCAATATTTTTACCTACCCCAATACTTGCCGCTTGGTAATTTTTGGATAACTGGGTTCCTCCATAAATGGTCCAACCCGCAGGTAAGCCGTGGATCACTGATCCTTGTAGAAAATAAGGCCGCTCCTGCTCATCATTACCCGAACGGTAACTACCTACAGTCACTGAATATTTGGTATGTCCTTCCCTTTGTAATAAAGGGACTGATGAATATGGCACAGTAAAGGTTTGTGTTGAACCATCAGACTCGGTAATGGTTACCTCTAAATCGCCACTGTTACTTGTTGAATAGAGATCATCAATAACAAAAGGACCCGGTGGAAAAGAGTTACGGTAAATCACATAACCATTTTGCTGTATAGTAACCTCGGCATTAGTCCGGGCGACACCTCGAATAATCGGAGCAAAACCTCTTTGGCTATCCGGTAACATAACTTCATCAGATGACAGTTGAAAGCCTCTAAAGTTGATGCTGTCGAAAACTTCACTTTGTGTGTAGCTATCACCAATAATAAGACGAGAATATAATTTATTAATACCACGTTCTATATAAGTATTCAGATGTTTCCAACTTGATTTATTAATAGAATCATAAGAATAAATAGAGTTATCACGAAGACGCCATGGCCCAAGATTGATCCCACTTTGTAAATTGAGATGAGTAAAATGAGTATCTGGGCTACCATCGTTGCGAGTTTTACTCCCATTTAAAATATAGGTAATAAATCCAGCCACAATACCATCATCCCATAACTCTGGTGGAATAAAGCCTCGAGACTGATTGACTAAATATACTTGAGGTATAGTGAGATTGAGCTTTTGTGAACCAACATCAAAATTTGCTGTGGCTTGAGCAATTAATGAAGTAAGTGACTGACAATGTTCATCGAGCTCATTTTTCTGTTCAACATTATTTTTATCTTTATTTTGTTCATCCGTTATGAGATTTAAATTAACATTCCAACTTTTTAGCTCTGCTTTTGTGATACATGGTGATAGCTGCCCTTTATTCTCAATAAAATTGATATATTGGGTTTTTAAGAATATGTCATTTAAGTAAATATCAACCAGATAATTACCTTCAGGTACTTCTAATCCTTTCTCAAAAGAAGATAGATCAGCGACAGACTCCGGGTTATCTGATAAGAAATAGGGGTTATAATAAAACTCCTCCTCAGACTTTGAGTCAACTGAAAATAGTAGCGCAAGTATAAAAATAAATAATTTTACGTTATTTATTTTTATGCCGCTTAAGCTATTTATACCTGTTGAAAATGACATAATATCACTCTTTCAATTCTACAATATTAAATAATGATTATCTAACGTCGACGATTGTTTTTGGTGTGATGGCACCATAATCATTAATAGTTTGAAACGAGAGTTTCCCATAAGCTGATGTTGGAATAGAGATAGACTTATCTTCAAAAGGTGGAACCATAGTGTTCTCTAATTTTTTACCACCAAGTTCTAATTCAGTCATCGTAATAAAATAAGGTGTCGGATTTTTTATAATAAGTGTGTCATTATTACGTTTAAATTGTAGTTTTTTATAATTTTCATCTGGAGATATGGTGAGATCTTTTGGTCTATAAAAGAATTTTATTTTACTAATAATCGCAAGTTGTAACATATTCTCATTAGCAAGTGATTTTTCTACAGCGGGGATAGATTTTACACTCAACCAAAATAAAGTTTCTCTATCTTTCGGTAATTTATTGTTAGTTGCATCTATAATTCTTAAAGTATTCTCTTTTTTACCCTGCATAGAAAATAGAGGAGGCGTAATAACAAAAGAGTTATCTTTCTTTCCTTCGCTATTTTCTATCCAAGACTGTATTAAATAACGTTTTTCATCATTATTAATTACTGGTAATTTTACTTGCTTTTCACCTGCAAAATAAATGACTCTAGTTGCCCCTAATGATACAGCAGCATATGCTTGGTTAATGACACATAGAGTTAAGAGCATTAAAAAAAGAAGCTTTATTTTAGAAAAAGTTAGAATACTATTCATTTTTATAATCCACTATAGCTAATCTTGGTGTATGTCTTATTAAAATAACCCACAAAAAAGTAAAAAAGCCTTATACTAAAAAATAGTATAAGGCTATATATTATTCGTATTGGACAGCAAAGGTTGCATTCGCGTTTGCGATACCAGGTTCAGTTGCACCTAAAGCATAATATCTTGCTTGGAATGGAATAATATTTTTTCCATCATGTAATTTAGTTGCATTACCGAATCCAGCGCCATCAAAAGACATTGGTGCACTCTTACTATCTAAAATTTGAATACCGACATTTTTAGCACCACCAGCAGAAGAAGAAGATACTGCTAATACGTCATCTTGTCCTGCAGCAGAAACCCCTGTAAAAGCAACTTTTGCAGTACTAGCTACTTTAGAGTCACAATCATTTAATTGGATAGTAAAATTAGTATTTTCGCTAAAATCACCAGCTTTCGCTAATTTTGCAGTTCTCACTTGACCTAATTTAACTATTTGGCCATCAGATGAAGAGTCAACAGCACATGCTGCATTTACTAATTCACCTTTAAAAAATATTTCGCCACCATTCACGGTTACAGGTCCATTTCCTACAGGATCTTCAGCTGAAACAGCAAAAACAGAACCTACAGATAATGCAGAGATCACAAAAAGTTTCAAATAATTAAGTTTCATATAAATTACCTTAATTCCTAGAAAATAATAAACACATTTAATTACGATTTTTCATAGACTTTTATCTTATTTAGATAATAAGATAAAAGTTACTAAGAAATTAAATTGACATCAATATAATAATACTTAATTAA
>PPYF01114274.1_pt1 | contig 49133 bp, 53 predicted proteins | sample 1559871 | NCBI WGS metagenome assembly PPYF01 (sample SAMN08240021, study PRJNA423297) | Human gut metagenome, whole genome shotgun sequencing project.
AAAAACACCCACAACAGGAGAGTATAGATATGATTCGGAAGATCATCCATATTGACGAAGAAAAATGCAACGGCTGCGGGCTTTGTGCAACCGCCTGCCACGAGGGAGCCATTGATATTATCAACGGCAAAGCAAAGCTGGTGCGGGAGAATTTCTGCGATGGCTTTGGCGATTGCCTGCCGGGCTGTCCCACCGGAGCCATCACTTTTGAAGAGCGGGAAGCCCCCGCCTACGACGAGGCGGCGGTGCAGGAGAACAAAAAGAAAAAGGAACTGCAGAAGAAGATGAAGCACCTCCACGAGGGCGGCTGCCCCGGCTCCCGGATGCGGACGCTGGAACAGCCGGAGGCTGCCGAAAGTGCAGCTTCTGCCCCCGTGCAGCCGGTCTCCCGCCTCCGCAACTGGCCGGTGCAGATCAAGCTGGCACCCATCCATGCGCCCTACTTTGCGGGCGCAAAGCTCCTGATTGCAGCGGACTGCACGGCCTACGCCTACGCTAATTTCCATCAGGAATTTATGCGGGGCAAAGTGACCCTCATCGGCTGCCCGAAGCTGGACGCTGTGGATTACAGCGAAAAACTCACCGAGATCCTGCGCAGCAACGACATCCAGAGCGTGACCATCCTCCGCATGGAGGTGCCCTGCTGCGGCGGCTTGGAGATGGCAGCGAAAAAGGCGCTTCAGACCAGCGGAAAGTTTATTCCGTGGCAGGTAGTCACCATCTCTATTGACGGAAAAATTCTGGATTAAGCAAATAGAGAGGAACTCAAGATGGAACGTAAAATGTTTTGTTTTCAGTGCGAGCAGACGGCAGCCTGCACCGGCTGTACCGGAAAAGCGGGGGTGTGCGGCAAGACTGCCGATGTCGCACAGCTTCAGGATGAACTGACCGGCGCTCTGATTGGGCTGGCCAGAGCCACGGACGGCGGTATGCAGGCGACGCCGGAGGCATGGCGTCTGATGATAGAGGGACTTTTCACCACGGTCACCAATGTGAACTTCAACGAAAAAACGATTCGGGAGCTGATCGGCCGGGTACACGCCGAAAAAGCACAGCTGGTACCCGACTGCTCGAGCTGTGCTGCCCCTTGCGGACGCACCAGTGACTACGACATGAACCTGCTCTGGAGCGCCGATGAGGATATCCGAAGCCTGAAATCCCTTGTTCTGTTTGGCGTGCGCGGCATGGCAGCTTATGCGCATCACGCCATGGTCTTGGGGTATACCGATGACGAGGTGAATCGCTTTTTTGCCAAGGCACTCTTCGCCATTGGCGAGGACTGGGGCATGGAGGAACTGCTGCCGATTGTGATGGAGGTTGGAGAGAAAAACCTCAAGTGCATGGCACTTCTGGATAAGGCCAACACCGAAAGCTACGGAACGCCCGTACCTGTTACCGTTCCGCTGACCGTAGAAAAGGGGCCGTTTATTGTTGTCTCCGGCCATGACCTCCACGACCTGAAGCTGCTGCTGGAGCAGACTGAGGGCAAAGGCATCAACATCTATACCCATGGCGAAATGCTGCCCGCTCACGGCTATCCTGAACTGAAAAAGTATTCCCATCTCAAGGGCAATTTCGGCACGGCATGGCAGAACCAGCAGAAGGAGTTTGCGGAGCTTCCCGCGCCGGTGTTGTTCACCACCAACTGTCTGATGCCGCCGAAAGCAAGCTATGCCGACCGGGTGTTCACTACGTCGGTGGTGTCCTACCCCGAAATGATGCACATCGGAGAGGACAAAGACTTTACCCCGGTCATCGAAAAGGCTTTGGAGCTGGGCGGTTACTCCGAAGACAAGCCCTTCACCGGCATCAACGGCGGCAGCACGGTCATGACCGGCTTTGCCCGCGGCACGGTGCTTGGCGTGGCAGATCAGGTCATTGAGGCGGTCAAGTCCGGGGCGATCCGGCACTTCTTCCTAGTTGCCGGCTGTGACGGCGCACGCCCCGGCCGCAACTACTACACAGAGTTTGTAAAGCAGACGCCTGCCGATACCGTAGTGCTGACCCTTGCCTGCGGCAAATACCGCTTCAACGACCTTGACCTTGGCACCATCGACGGCCTGCCCCGTCTGATGGATGTCGGACAGTGCAACGATGCTTACAGCGCCATCCAGATCGCTGTTGCCCTTGCGGATGCTTTCGGCTGCGGTGTGAATGACTTGCCGCTGTCCATGGTACTCTCCTGGTACGAGCAGAAGGCCGTGTGCATTCTGCTGACGCTGCTGTATCTGGGCATTAAGAATATCCGCCTTGGCCCCACGCTGCCGACATTCATTTCACCGAACGTCCTTAACTATCTGGTGGAAAACTATGGCATCGCGCCGATCACAACGCCGGAAGAAGATCTGGAAGCGTTGTTGAAATAATTGGGCGTTTTGTGAGAGGCATAGTCCATTTTTAGTTCGTTTTGGTCATTCCAAGGCGGTGCGGGCAGTGCGCACAAGATACTCCATGGCTTCCACCGGGTATTGCCCGGCGGCGGTCTCTCCGGTGAGCATCACGCTGGAAGCACCGTCTGCCACAGCGTTGTAGATGTCGCTGACCTCGGCGCGGGTGGGCACCGCCCGGCTGCACATACTGTCCAGCATCTGGGTCACCACCATAAAGGGCACCCCGGCAGACCGGCAGACCGCCGAAAGCTGTTTCTGGCACCGGGGCAGCTCCCACAGGGGCATGGCGTTGCCAAGGTCCCCGCGGGCAATGACCACTTCATCCACAAGAGGCAGGAACTCCGGCAGGGCCTGCACCCCCGCAAGGTTCTCGATCTTGGCAAAAATGCGGATCTGCCCGGCCCCGGCCTGTTCCAGCGCCCGGCGCAGGGTGCGGATGTCCTCGGCGCCCCGCACGAAGGGCAGCATCACCCCGGTAACGCCGCAGGCTTCCGCCAGCTGCAGGTTTTGCAGATCCTCCTCCGTCAATGTGGGGGAGGCTACCTCCAGCCCCGGCGCTGCAAGGCTTTTGCGGCTTTGCAGGGTGCCGCCCCGCACCACGGTACACTGCAGGGCAGCGCCGTCGGCTCCGGCCACCTGCACAAGGAGCCTGCCGTCATCCAGCAGGAGATCCTGTCCCGGCCGGGCCGCCTGCACCAGCGCCGCTGGGCAGGGGACACCCCCTTGCCCCAGCCGGAGGCTCTGACCCGTCTCCAGCACAAGGGGGCGGGTCAGCGTGCCGATGCGCAGCTCCGGCCCCTGCAGGTCGATGAGCAGCTGGGGGATGCCCACGGCGTGGATAATGTCCAGCCAGTCTTTGTGGGCCGAAAGAGGCCCGTGGGAAAGGTTCATGCGGATGCCCGTCATGCCAGCTTCCACCATGCGCTGCAAGGTCTCCGGCTGGGCACAGGCGGGGCCGATGGTGCCATAAAATTCCAAAAGATCACCCGGTTTCGTTTTTTCTTATTGTAACATGGAACCGGGCCGTTGAAAAGTGCCAAAACGGGACAAGCCGGAAAGCTCTCCCGAGTGGACGCTTCAGAGGTCGTGTGCGCCAAGGCACAACGCACATAGGATGCCCCCGGAGAGCCGCAACAAGCCCTCCGGGGGCATTTTTGGTTTTCGGTATCTGTTCCGCCGGGAAAAAGTGTGGTATACTGAAACCGACAACTCGGAATTTGTGGAGATAAGTATGATAGTACCTGTAAATGAAACAAATCTTCTTCAAGCCGCAACCATCCATTCAATATCCTGGAAGGAATCGCATCGTGCATTTTGTACTCCTGATTTCATAGAAACACACACGCCAGATCGGCAACGGGAGTATTTTAGAAACAAGGTGAACAACGGAACAAAGCTCTATATGCTTGTAGAAGAAAAACCAATAGGGGTTGTTTCTGTAACAAAGGGTTTAATAGAGGATCTTTATATTCTTCCAGATATGCAAAACATGGGTTATGGAACGAAATTATTGCTATACGCAGTAGGCCAATGTACGGATACCCCTACGCTGTGGATTCTTGAGAATAATATAAATGCTGAGAGACTCTATCGTCGAATAGGCTTTAAGGAGACAGGGAGAAAGAACGCAATAACAAATAAGCTTGATGAGATTGAGTTCGCATTGACATAAATTCCAGTTTGCCGGGCAGACAGGCATCTGAAAAACCACACAAAAACGAGGGAGCAGCCATGGTGCTTTATTTTTCGGGAACCGGAAACAGCCGGTATCTGGCGCGGTGCATTGCCGAAGGGCTGGGCAAGACCGAGCTGACCGGGGCAGAGCGCATCTGATTTGTGATGGACTGCAGCAGCGAGATCGACAATGCAGCAGGACGTGTGAAGGAAAGCGGAAAACAGATGAAGTTTTTATACTTGCATGGGCTAGGACAAAAACCAGACAGTTGGAACCGAGTAATAAAAGAAACGAAGGTCTCAGACAGCAGCGTCAGCTTGAGTCTGGCAGAGATGCTGGAGGGCAAAGCGGCCACCTATGGGGAGCTGTATGCTGCATTCTCAGGAAGGTGCGACAAGGAAAATAATGAGATCGTTTTGTGCGGGCTTTCCTTGGGTGCGGTTCTGGCACTTAATTATGCGATAGACCACCCGGACAAAGTAAAGGCACTGGTGCTAATTGCAGCACAATATGAAATGCCAGAAAAGTTATTGAAGTTCCAGAATCTGCTGTTTCACGTTATGCCGAATGCAATGTTCGAGCAATTTGGCTTCAAAAAAGCAGACGTGATTCGCTTGTGCGGCACGATGGCGGAATTGGATCTCAGGGATTCATTATATAAGGTGTCCTGTCCGGCATTGATCGTTTGTGGAGAAAAGGACAACGCAAACAAAAAAGCCTCAAAGGAACTTGCCAGTTATTTGAGCGATGCCCACTTCCATGAGCTTTTGAAAACAGGTCATGAAGCAAACATAGAGTCTCCAGAGGAATTGGCAATGGTGCTGCAGAGGTTTTATGATAATATTATCGGATAGTCTACGATCTACACCCTGAAGGATCGCTGTCTGAAATACAGTACACTTAGAATAGTGTTTTCTCCATTCTGCCGGTTGAATGGCGTTTGAAGTTAAAGAGGATCTTGCTGATCATATAATAACGATCTGCATTTGGCTCTTCTGTAACACAGTCACAGAAGCTGCAGACCCATGGCGATGATCCACATATAGGAGCAGGTCTTGGGGATCATCAGCAGGCCCACTTTGGGCTTGGTCTTACTGAAAAGGGTCACAGGCAGGTAGCAGCCAAAGGAAATGAGGATGGCTGCCACCATCCGGGTCATATGGTAGTCGCCGGTATTGCCGGAGATGGCGTACAGGATGATGACGCCGAGGCCGGTAAGGGCAAACACTGCGTTGCGCAGGATGGACAGGGTGGGGTTGCCCTCATCGGTACACCAGTTGTTCTGGGGCAGCAGGCAGATCAGGATGCGCAGGATGGCAGACAGCCAAATCAGGACTTCCACAGCTACGGGAGCCTGAAGCTGAGGGAAGGTGGCCTTCCAGACATACAGCAGGATGATATAGAATACCGTCATGGTGATGGAAGAGACCTGCAGCCCGATGCCGAGCTGCTTCTTGATCCGGTCGCTGCTGCCTCGCACGGCCCGGATGATCCGGGGCACCAGATGGAAGGCGTCACCGCCGCAGAGGGTCAGGGTCAGGACGCCATATAGGATAAAAAGGCTGCGGCCCTGAGCCATCGTGAAAAAGAGGATGCCTGCGATGAGATCAAAGATCAGATAGGCGGCATCGAACACCGCCTCCATCCGATCGGGCATTTTGGGTTGGCAGGCTTTATGATTCATGATGTGTCATTCCTTTTATTTTGAGGCATTCTTCTGCATTGTCGCATATCTTCTGGAATGCCTGTTTACAAGCTGCGATCTGAGGCTCTGAGAGTCCCTGAAACATATCTCTGGCAAACTGCCGCTGAGCCTCAAGCCCTTCGGCGATGATCGGCTGAGCCGACGCGGACAGATAGACATCGATATGCTTTTTGTTCCCGTCGGCGACCTTTTTTTCGATCAGTCCCCGCTCCTCCAGCACTTTCAGTGAGGTGGAGACATGAGATTTGGTGGAATTGCGCACCCGTACAATATCTGCGGCGGTATGGTACTGAGGATTATGGTATAAAAACATCAGGATATCATACTCCATCTGCCGGAGTTGATATTTCTGACATACGGATGACATCAGCAGCTCATAGTAGCAGGTAATGGCTTTGTGATGATCCCAAAAGTTCATAGATACCTCCTGTGATATATTGTTCTATTTAGAACGATTGCATTATATGCTATCCCCGCCGCCTTGTCAAGAGGAAATTTCTGCCGACGATGTTCTTGACCGGAAGATAGGACTCATTGCCCTGCGGAGCCTTTTCTGCCACGTCAACACAGTGAACAAAGAATAAAAAACAGCGACCCCGGAGAGCGGTGGGAATCACTCTCCGGGGTCGCTGTTGTCAGGACAGGGTCTCTTTTGTATGCAGGCGTCGGGAGGCATCCTCTTTTACAAGCTCAATGACCACCGCAGTCAGAGGGATAAAGAAGATGATGCCGATGATGCCAAAAAGCTTTCCGCCGATCATGGCGGCCACAAGGGTGTAAAACGGAGAAAGCCCCACGGACTTTCCCACCACGCGGGGATAGATGAACTGGTTCTCGATAAACTGCACGGCAAGGTAGACAATGAGGCAGCGCACCGCCAGCACAGGATCCACCAGAAGCACAAGGAACACGCTGACCACGCAGGAGATCAGTGCCCCCACATAGGGGATGATGGCACAGATGGCGGTGAGCATCCCCACCAGACTGCCGTAGGGGATCCGGAAAACCGAAAATGCAAGGGTCATGAGGACACCGAGGATCACGGCCTCACTGCATTGTCCCGTCAGAAAGTTTGCGAAGGACTGACGGAACAGCCGACAGAATTTCAGCAGCCCGGCGGCGTGGCTGGGCTTCAGATAGGCGCATACCAGTGTGCGGGCGTGGTGGCAGAGGCTCTCGGCCCCGAGGGACATATAGATGGAGATGATCAGGGCAAAAGATGCAGTCACCACGATGTTCACGGTGGCAGATACCGCTCCGACCGCATTGACCAGCACGGTGTCGATGCTGTTGGTGATCCTGTGCAGCAGCTGCTCCCAGTCGATGCCCTCCAGCCAGTGCATCAACCAGTCCATGTTGGTGTCCTGTGCGCTGAGATAGGCGGTCCAGCGGGGGATATTGGACTCGATCTGTAGATAGAGGCTGTGAAACGACTGCACAAGCTCCGGGATCAGCAGGGTGAGCGCCAGCACCAGCACAAGAACAACGCCGAGCAGGGTGATGAAAAAGCTGAGAAGATGGATGGCGCTGCCTGAGGGCTGCTTTTTGGCCCTGCGGAACAGGCTTCTCAGCCGCTTTTCCAGTCCGGCCATAGGCACGCTGAGAAAAAGCGCCAGAATGCCTCCGGCCAGAATGGGCAGGATCAGATCGACTAGATCGGCGGCAAAGGCCAGAACGGCAGAAAGCCGCAGCAGTGCGACAAAAAGCGTTACCCCCACAACGGTCACGAGCAGATATTGTTTTGTTTTTGGTTCCATGACGACATTCCTTTCCCGGAGCCTGTAGCTGCAAATTGCAAAAGCTCCTCTGCGGACTCTTTTATCGTATTGTAATGGGAAGGAACAGGCTTGTCAAGACGCCGGTAAGGGAAGTGGCGGCCCGCAGCGATGGCCCTGCCTGTCGGCCTTGGCTGTGCGCCCATCTATCCCGGCATCATCCATGCAACGCCGAGCCACTTTGGGGCGGATCGGTCGCAGGCGATCATTGGAGTCCAGATGGCAAGTGCATACGTCGGAAATTGTCTGATGCCGCTGCTGTATCCGCTCAGCGTGATGGTTCTGGATGTGGCTCTGCCCTGTGGGAAACGGCCTGCAAGAGACGGCAGTTTGATAAAATGCGTCCCTAGGAAGAAAAACGATGGAGATTGTATGAAAGATGATAAAAGTATTATCTTTTCGTGAATTTTAGCACTCTACGCTTGACACTGCTAATAAATGGTGCTATAACTATGGCGTGCTCAGGAGGAAGGGCAAAAGAGAGAGCCGCGAGGTGATCGAGCAGCTCCCCGGAAAGCTTTTCCGAATGAACAACATAAAGATTTTTTACCCGACCCGAACGCCGGGATTGGAGGAATGATTTATGTTTATGCCTGCTGTTTTCCATGAGAATCTGTTCGATGATCTCTTTGATCCGTTCTGGAACGATGGCGCGCTGGAGCGTGCGATGAACCGTGAAGAGCGTGAAACCTTCGGCAAGCGCGGTGCAAACATGATGAAGACCGATGTCAAGCAGACCGAGAACGGCTACGATGTGGCTGTTGACCTACCGGGCTGCAAGAAGGAAGACGTTCAGATGGAACTGAACGACGGCTATCTGACTATTCAGGCAGTGCGCAGCCACTCGAATGACGAGAAGGACAACAATGGCCGCTACATCCGCCGCGAGACATTCTCCGGCACCTGTGCCCGCAGCTTCTATGTGGGCGACGCTGTGAAGAAGGAGGACATCCACGCAAAGTTCGAGGATGGCGTCCTGCACGTCGAGCTGCCTGCTCCTCAGCAGACGAAGGCTTTGCCTGAGACTATTATCACCTGCCCGGTTTGTTTGAGTTTTACGAGCTGTACCGGGAGTTCCTACCCCTGTACCGGGGGCATCGGGAATACTTCTATGACTGGTGCAGCATTGGCTCCATCTACGGAGCACCGGCCGACTGCATCTGGGGCGGGGGACGCACCGGTTTCGGCGGGCACGACCCCAAAGAGGTCCTTGCACTGATGCAGGAGTATGGCGTCTCGGCCCGGCTGACCTTCAGCAACTCCCTCCTCCGGGAGGAGCATCTTTCGGACCGGAAATGCAATGCGCTCTGCGCCCTCTTTGCACAGAGCGGCGGGGTGGAGAATGGCGTCATCCTCCATTCGGAGCTGCTGCTGGACTACCTGAGGACGCACTACCCGCAGCTTTACCTCGTCTCCTCCACGACCAAGGTGCTGACGGATTTCCGACAGCTCCGGGACGAGACGGCCCGGGAGGAATTTCGCTATGTGGTGCCGGATTTCCGACTGAACAAGGCCTTTGAACAGCTGGACAGCCTGACGCAGCCCCAGAAGGACAAGGTGGAGTTTCTCTGCAACGAGTGCTGCTGGGTCGGATGCCGGGACCGGAAGCGCTGCTACGAGAATGTCAGCCGCAAAAATCTCGGCGAGGACTGCCCTGACCATATCTGCACTGCCCCGGGCGCGGGGGAGGGCTACCGTTTCTCGAAGGCGATGGAGAACCCCAGCTTCATCGGCGTGGAGGACATCCGGAGGACCTTCCTTCCGATGGGATTTTCCAACTTCAAGATCGAGGGACGGGGGCTTGGCAGCGCCTTGGTGCTGGAATTTCTGCTCTATTATATGGTAAGGCCGGAGTACCAGCTGCACGTCCGGGAAGCCATCTATCTGGACAGTATGCTCGACCTATTCTGAGCGGCCCGGCCTCCGTTTCGAAAGCATCTTGACAAAGCCGGGCGGAGTTGTAATAATAGAGAGACAGTTATATACAACAAACTGCCAAAAGGAGAAAACAATTATGGAAGCATTGGAATGCATCAAGACCCGGCGCAGCGTCCGCCGCTTTACCGAAGAGCCTGTTACCCCGGAGCAGGTGGCCGAAGTGGTGGCCGCTGCCGCTTATGCCCCCAGCTGGAAAAATACCCAGATCGCCCGCTATATTCTCGTGGAAGATGCGCAGAAGCGTGAGAAAATCGCCAGCGATTGTGTGCTGGATTTCACCTATAACGCCAACACGCTTTCCCATGCCCCCGCACTGGTTGCGCTGACGATGGTGACGGGACGCTCTGGTTTTGAGCGGGACGGCAGCTATTCCAGCCCGCTCGAAGGCCACTGGCAGTCCTTTGACGCCGGTATTGCCGCACAGACCTTCTGCCTTGCCGCGCACGCACTGGGCCTCGGGACGGTCATCATGGGCATCTATGACCCGGACAAGGTGGCAAAGGTGCTCTCCGTGCCCGAAGGACAGACAGTGGCTGCGCTCATTGCCATCGGTCATCCTGCACAGGATCCCGCCGCACCTGCCCGCAAGAGCGTGGAAGAACTGCTGAGCGTACAGTAAATGAGATGGGTCCGGCATTCTGGACACCTGCCACAAAGTAGATAACATCACCCCGGTTTCCCTTTTTGAAAGGCAGAAGCCGGGGTGATGTTATTCTATTTCTGACCAAACCCAACGGGCAGGCTACCGGAGCCGCCCGTTGGGTTTGGCGTATCTGGCAAAACAGCAAAATTATGATAGGATTTCTCCGTCAGCAAAGCCCCGGTGGACGCTTAATCGTCTACTAATTCTACTAAAATTGAATCTGTGGTTGTTTTTTTGAGGCAAATTGGACAATAAATCACAAAAAGATTGACAATATCGACCAAAATTTTCTAGGGGGGGGGGGTAGAATAGTGTCAAAACCCCTTGCGTACAAGGTAACACAATGGTAAAATAAACTTATAAATAGTTTTATCGCAAGGTAAGAAATCAGTGTAGCATGAAAACAGCATATTTGCGATATGCAATTCAACGCTGTTGCTGTTGCATTGAAAAGTTGAATTGCTATAGGATGTCGAACGCACGGTGTCTCCCACGAGCGAATGAGAGATACCCCTTAATTGCGGAAGGGGTGATAGGTGTGGCGTTTCGACGATTTGGACATCATCCGAGAACAGGCAAAGGTGCGCTAACTGGGATGGGACGGCGTGAGGAAAAGGTGCTTGATGGAAGAATTGCAAACAAAATGACCCTTGGCGAAGCAGTCGTCAGGGGCGTTTTGCGTGCTCTGACGTATGGGGGCGCTGCGGATCGATGCCAAAAAGTGACTGCAAGTGCCTCTGCCGTTGAAGCTGGATAAGAGGACGTACAGTTGGAATCGTGTGTGAGATTACATAGTGTGAGTGAGGAGAAAAAAATGAGCGTAGAGGTAACTGGAATCAATAAGCCGGCTGAAATTGACCGAAAGGAAAATCTGAGGGAGCATCAGCTCTATTGGATCGGGCGTCGGACGCAGGATGTGATCTTGTCGTCGCTGGCGTTGGTGGCGCTGTCGCCGGTCATGCTGGCTACGGCCATCGCGATCGTGGTGGATGACCCTTCTGCTGGCCCGATTTTCTCGCAGGAGCGTATTGGACGAAACGGTAAGCCGTTTAAGTTCTACAAGTTCCGCTCTATGTGCCCCAATGCAGAGGCAAAGCTGGACGACCTGCTGGAACAGAACGAGATGGACGGTCCTGTGTTCAAGATCAAGGACGACCCCCGCATTACCCGCGTGGGCAAGTTTATCCGCAAGACCAGTCTCGACAAGCTGCCGCAGCTTTGGAACATCCTGAAGGGCGATATGAGCATCGTTGGCCCCCGCCCGGCACTTCCCCGTGAGGTGGAGCAGTACGGCGACTACGAAAAGCAGCGCCTGTATGTGACTCCAGGCCTGAGCTGCTATTGGCAGATCGCTCCGCACCGGAATGACCTCTCCTTTGAGGAGTGGATGGATCTGGACGTGAAGTATGTCAAGGAGCGCAGCTTTTGGGTGGATTGGAAGATCATTTTTAAGACATTTAAGGTGTGTTTGCTGGGGCATGGGGAGTAATGTCTACCTCAAACTTTCAGTGGCGGCATGATGGTCTACGGTGGCGTATAAAACGCATGCAAAATCCCCTTACTGCGAGCCTGTTTTATTGCCGAGCAGGGTAGTGACATGATACCTTCATTTTTCCGGGGAATTAGAGGTAGTGAGGGGTAGATGATTGTTCATGTTGCAACAGAGAGTAGTTATGAACTTGTACAGTTTTAACAAAGTAAGTTGATATGAAGGTTATGACAATAAAGGTCAGCACTTTGAAAAAGGGAAAAGTGCGACTGCGAGTTATGACAATAAGACCTAACACTTTGTCGGTGAGTTGGTATGAAGGTGTCTACCATAAAGTTTCAGTTGAAGCAAATTGGGCGAGTAGACCATGACAGGTCTACATAAAAGATTCAGTGGTAGTCGGAAAAGTAGACGGCCACTATGAAAAAATGATAACTACAGCGCGATAGCTCATCCGGCATGGATGATGAACACACTGTTTGATATAGATTTGCTCGGCTCAATATGAGCCTTCCATATAAGTAAGATGAATTTCAGGAGGATATAGAATTATGAAAAAGGACTATAAAATTGCGGTTGCTGGTACCGGGGCTAGAGATATAATAGGGTCAACCAAGAAAACCTACGATAACTAAATGGTTTTGACGGCTTGAGTTGTCCTTCAAATGTTTTATTTGTTGAAAAACTGCAAGAAGCGGGAAATCCTGAGGGTTATATGTAGGTGGCTTTTGGAAGCTCTGTTTTGACCCACAAAAAGGAGCAGCAAATAAAGATTGCAGGAGAGTTCAAGCCTACGGTGGATTGCCTTTGTGCGATCCGCCGTGGGTTTGTTGCTGTTTATATAGAAAAAGTGAGGAGTGCAGAATGTACATGAATGACGGAAATAAAACGAAAATCAATCTGAGAAACAAGAGTGTTTTTATCACGGGTGTAGCTGGTTTTATCGGTTCTAACCTTGCAAAGAGACTGCTCTCCACGGTGGAGGGTGTCAAGGTTGTGGGTCTGGACAACATGAACCACTATTATGATGTGCGCCTGAAGGAAGCACGTTTGAACGAATTGGAGCAGTTTGACAATTTCAGCTTCGTAAAAGGTAATCTGGCAGACAAGGCTGTGATCGAATCTATCTTTGAGCAGTATAAGCCGGAAATCGTAGTGAACCTCGGTGCGCAGGCGGGTGTCCGCTATTCCATTACGAACCCTGATGCCTATGTGGAAGCAAACTTGATTGGCTTCTATAACATTCTGGAAGCCTGCCGCCATTCTTACGATGAAGGGCATACTCCGGTGGAACATTTGGTTTATGCGTCGAGTTCTTCCGTATACGGCAGCAATAAAAAAGTGCCGTACAGTACGGATGACAAGGTGGATAACCCGGTATCGCTGTATGCAGCGACCAAGAAGTCCAACGAACTGATGGCACATGCCTATTCTAAACTGTACAACATTCCTTCCACGGGTCTGCGCTTCTTCACAGTATACGGCCCTGCTGGTCGCCCGGATATGGCGTACTTCGGCTTTACTAACAAGCTGCTGAAAGGCGAAACGATTCAGATTTTCAACTACGGTAACTGCAAGCGTGACTTTACTTATGTGGATGATATTGTCGAGGGCGTTGTCCGTGTGATGCAGGGTGCGCCGGAACGTAAAAATGGTGAAGATGGTCTGCCCGTTCCTCCGTATGCAGTTTATAACATCGGCAACCAGAACCCGGAAAATCTGCTGGACTTTGTACAGATTTTGCAAGAAGAACTGATTCGTGCTGGTGTTCTGCCGGAAGATTATGATTTTGAAGCACACAAAAAATTGGTTCCGATGCAGCCTGGTGATGTACCTGTGACCTATGCAGATACCAGTGCGCTGGAGCGTGACTTCGGATATAAGCCCTCTACCAGTTTGCGCGAGGGGTTGCGGAAGTTCGCTGAGTGGTACGCAAAGTTCTACAAATAATGAAGAATAGGAAAATAAACCGATGAAGTGTGTTGAGGTTTACAAGGAATTATATCATCAGGAACCGTTTGATGTGGCGTTCTGCCCGTACCGCATCAGTCCGCTGGGTGCGCATATCGACCATCAGTACGGAAAAATCAATGGTTTGGCAATCGACAAGGGAATCCACATGGCCTACCACCCGAAACAGAATGGTGTGGTGGAGTTGCAGTCGCTGAACTTCCCGAAGCGTGCCCAGTTCTTTGTAAATGCAGTGCCGGAAGAAAAGCAGGGAGACTGGGCTGATCATCTGCGTGGTGCGGCAAAGATGCTGGGAGAAAAGTACCGCCTGAAAGTTGGTCTGTCTGGCATTATCGAGGGTAGCCTGCCGATTGGCGGTTTGTCCTCGTCGGCTTCGGTCATTATTTGCTTTTTGTCTGCACTGTGCAAAGTGAATGGTATCCATCTAGAGCCGATGGAGATGATTCTCACGGCGAAGGCCGCAGAAAACCAGTATGTTGGTGTTGCTTGCGGCAAGCTCGACCAGAGCTGCGAAGTTCTTTCTAAGAAAAACCATCTACTGTACCTCGATACGAAAGATGACAGCTATGAACTGATCCCTACCAGTGAGAAAATGAAGCCTTATAAGGTGGCAATCTTCTTCTCCGGCTTGGAGCGTTCTTTGAAAAACTCTAAGTACAATCTGCGGCAGGACGAGTGCAAGGCAGCGGCCTATGCACTAATGGGCTATGCAGGGATGGACTATGACACCTTTGCAAATACCCGGCTGCGCGATGTGCCGTATGAGGTGTTTGAAGCCTATAAAGACCGTCTGCCAGAATTGTGGCGTAGACGCGCAGAACACTATTACAGCGAGTTTGCTCGTGCCGAAAAGGGTGCAGAACTGTGGCGTAAAGGTGATTTGGAAGGCTACGGTCAGCTGGTTTTCGAGAGTGGCAAATCTTCCATTTATAATTACGAGTGTGGCTGCGATGAATTGAAAAAACTGTATGAAATTATGGCTGACACTGATGGTATCTACGGTGGCCGCTTCTCCGGTGCGGGATTCAAAGGCTGCTGCATGGCGCTGATTGACCCAGACAAGGCCGAAGATATTGAAGCAAAGGTCACAGCAGAGTATCTGAAAGCGTTCCCGGCATTGGAATGTAAGTACAGTTTCCATCTGTGCGAGAGTGCCGATGGTGTGGAACTGTAAGGAGAATACATAGATGAAATGTTTGATTTTAGCAGCGGGCTACGCTACACGGCTTTATCCGCTGACGGAGAATTTTCCGAAGCCGCTCCTGAAAGTGGGAGAAAAGTCCATCCTCGATTGGCTGGTGGATGATTTAGTGGATACCACCGATATTGACGAATTTGTGGTAATTTCCAACCACAAGTTCGCGCAGCATTTTGAGGATTGGAAAAGCAATAAGCAAAAGACGCGGCCTTATGAGATTACTGTAATCGACGATGGCACAAGCACCAATGAAACTCGTCTGGGAGCAGTCAAAGATATTCAGCTGGCGGTGGAAAAGCTGAATTTAGCTGATGATTTGCTGGTTATGGCTGGCGACAATGTGCTGGATTTCAGTCTTTCCAAGTTCGTGGAGTTCGCAAAGGAAAAGGATACTTCCTGTGTGATGTGCCATGTGGAAAATGAACTGAAAAAGCAGCAGAAAACGGCGATTATCACGTTGGATGGCAATGACCTGATTACCAGCTATGAGGAAAAGCCGAAAGAGCCGAAAGGAAATCTGGCTGTGCCGCCGTTCTATTGCTACCGTGCCTGTGATGTAAAGCGGATTCAGGAAGCACTGGACAATGGCTGCGGTTATGACGCACCAGGTAGCTTTGCCGCATGGCTGAGCAAACAGACCCCAATGCACGCTTACGTTATGCCGGGCAAACGGTATGACATTGGCGATATTAACAGCTATGAGTATGTGAAGAGTGTGTTCTCAAGATAAGTATACAAGGGAGAAAGTAATAATGAAGGAGTTTAAAGATTTGAAAATTGCCGTGGCCGGTACGGGATATGTTGGGCTTTCGCTGGCAGTGTTGCTGGCACAGCACCATCAGGTAACGGCTTTGGATATCGTTCCTGAGAAGGTGGAGATGATCAATAACAAGAAATCTCCGATTCGGGACGAATACATTGAGAAGTATCTGGCAGAAAAGGAGCTGGATCTGACTGCAACTCTGGATGCCAAGGAAGCGTATTCTGATGCTGATTTTGTTGTCATTGCAGCTCCTACCAACTATGACAGCAAGAAAAATTTCTTTGATACCTCTGCAGTTGAAGCGGTTATCAAACTGGTAATTGAGTATAACCCGGAAGCAATTATGGTGATAAAGTCCACGATTCCTGTTGGCTTCACAGCAAGTGTCCGCGAAAAATATCACTGCGACAATATTATCTTCAGCCCGGAATTTCTGCGTGAGAGCAAGGCTCTGTATGATAACCTTTACCCTTCCCGTATCATCGTTGGTACGGATGTAGAAAACGCTCGGCTGGTAAAAGCTGCACATACTTTTGCTGAATTGCTTCAGGAAGGTGCAATCAAGGAAAACATTGACACTCTGTTCATGGGTTTTACCGAAGCAGAAGCGGTTAAGTTGTTTGCTAATACTTATCTGGCTCTGCGTGTTAGCTACTTCAATGAACTGGATACCTATGCAGAGATGAAGGGGCTGAATACTCAGCAGATTATCAACGGCGTCTGCCTTGATCCGCGTATCGGTACTCATTACAACAATCCCAGCTTCGGTTACGGCGGGTACTGCTTGCCCAAGGACACTAAACAGCTGCTCGCAAATTATGCCGATGTACCGGAAAACTTGATTGAAGCAATCGTTGAGAGCAACCGCACTCGTAAAGATTTTATTGCGGATCGGGTGCTTGAAATTGCTGGTGCTTATGAAGCAAATGATAGCTGGGATGAGAGCAAGGAAAAAGAAGTTGTGGTTGGCGTTTACCGTCTGACGATGAAGAGCAACAGCGATAACTTCCGCCAGAGTTCCATTCAGGGAGTTATGAAGCGCATCAAGGCAAAAGGTGCTACGGTCATTATTTATGAGCCTACACTGAAAGATGGGGACACATTCTTTGGTAGCCGTGTTGTTAATGATTTAGAAGAGTTCAAAAAACAGAGCCAGGCAATCATCGCAAACCGCTATGACAAGTGTCTGGATGATGTGAAGAATAAGGTTTATTCACGCGATATTTTCCAGCGTGATTAATATAAAATTTTTATTTAAAAGGAGAATAATTATGTCTGCATTTGATAACGCAACCCTTATGATCACTGGTGGTACTGGTTCTTTTGGTTCTACCGTTCTGAAGCACTTCCTGGATTCTGACCTGAAGGAGATCCGTATCTTCTCTCGTGATGAAAAGAAGCAGGATGATATGCGCCATGAGCTTCAGGCCAAGCACCCGGAGAACGCCAAGAAGGTGAAGTTCTATATCGGCGATGTCCGCAATCCTCAGTCTATCCGTGACGCAATGCCCGGTGTTGATTACATCTTCCATGCTGCCGCTCTGAAGCAGGTTCCTTCCTGCGAGTTCTTCCCTATGCAGGCCGTCCAGACCAACATCATCGGTACTGATAATGTGTTGCACGCCGCTATTGACGCTGGCGTCAAGCGTGTTGTTTGCCTGTCCACCGACAAAGCTGCTTACCCCATCAACGCTATGGGTATCTCCAAGGCCATGATGGAGCACGTCATCTACGCCAATGCCCGTGTAGCTGCTGAGCGTGGCGGCACTACCATCTGCTGCACTCGTTACGGCAACGTTATGTGCAGCCGTGGTTCCGTTATCCCTCTGTTCATCGACCAGATCAAGGCTGGTAACCCCATCACCATCACTGACCCCAACATGACCCGCTTTCTGATGAACCTGGACGAGGCTGTGGATCTGGTTATGTTCGCCTTCCAGCACGCTAACCCCGGCGATCTGTTCATCCAGAAGGCTGATGCCTCTACTATTGGCGATTTGGCTAAGGCTGTCCAGCAACTGTTCGGCGATACCGGCACGAACATCATCGGCACCCGCCACGGCGAGAAGCTGTTTGAGACCCTGATGACCCGTGAGGAGCGTCTGCGCAGCCAGGATATGGGCCATTATTTCCGTGTTGCTGCGGATAACCGTGACCTGAACTACGATAAGTTTGTCGTCAACGGCGAGGTACATACTATGGCGGACGAGTCCTACACCAGCCATAATACTACTCGTCTGGATGTGGAAGGCACTGTTAAGAAGATCCTGACCACCGAGTATGTCCAGAACGCACTGAAGGGTATCCCGAATGTCTAAGGAAAAGCTGCTGCTGGTTGGTGCCGGTGGCTTCGGGCGCATGGTGGCGGAGCAGGCGATGCTCCAATACGATTGCGCTTTTGTGGATGATGGACAGTCTGTGGGTACTGAGATCTGTGGCATTCCGGTGGTTGGCGGCCTTGCCGATTTGTCGGAGCTGCGGAAAGAGTACAGCTTGCTGGTGGTAGGCATCGGCAACAATCAGTTCCGGGCACAGGTGTATGAGAAAGCAAAATCACTTGGCTATGCGTTCCCAAACATCATTGCTCCCAGTGCCTATGTCAGTCCGTTTGCTGAAGTTGGCTGTGGCTGTGTGGTTCTGCAAAACGCTTGTATCCAAAATGGAGCCTCTGTCGGAAGCGGTGTTTTGCTGAATGCCGGAACGGAAGTCCACTGTGATGCAACGGTAGGGGACTACGCCTTGATCTACACCAGCAGCGTGATTCGCACAGGTGCAACTGTGGGGAAATTTGCCCGCATCGGCAGCAACTGCACCATTTGCAATAATGCAACTGTGCTGGATGGTGCAGATGTTTCGGACTGCACTGCAGTACATTAAGAGGTGAAAGAATGAACATTCTAGTCACAGGTGCCAAGGGTATGGTGGGAACCGCCCTTTGTAACAACCTGAAAAACATTCGTGATGGGAAAAACAAGACCCGTCCGGCACTGGATATTAAAGAAATCTACGAGTATGATCTGGATTCTACCTCTGAGGAACTGGATGAGTACTGCCAGAAGGCGGACTTCGTGTTCAATCTGGCAGGCGTAAATCGTCCGGAAAACCCGGAGGATTTCATGAAGGGCAACTTCGGCTTTGCATCTGACCTGCTGAACTGCTTGAAAAAGCACAACAACAAGGCAACCATTATGCTGTCCTCCTCCATTCAAGCTACGTTGGCTGGTCGCTTCGGTAATAGTGAGTATGGTCGTAGCAAAAAGGCTGGCGAGGAGCTGTTCTTCCAGTATGCTGAAGAAACTGGGGCTAAGGTCGCCGTCTATCGCTTCGTGAACCTGATGGGGCATAGCCGCCCCAAGTACAACAGCGCCGTCAGCACCTTCTGCTGGGCGGTTGCCAACGATGAGCCTTTCACTGTCAATGACCGTAGCACCGAGCTGGAGCTGCTGTACATTGACGACCTAGTAGAAGGGATGTTTGATCTGCTGGAAGGCAAGGAACAGCACTGCGAATTTGACGGTGTAGAGACTATTCTGAAAGAAGATGGCCGTTACTGCTGCGTCCCCGTGACACACAAGGTAACACTGGGCGAGATCGTAGATCTGCTGCAGGAGTTCAAGGAACAGCCGACTACGCTCATGATGCCAAAAATGCCGGATGGCTCCTTTGCCAAGAAGCTGTACTCCCTGTATCTGACTTATCTGCCGACGGACAAGTTCAAGTATGCCCTGAAGATGAACGTGGACAACCGTGGTTCTTTCACGGAATTGGTTCATACCGCTGACTGTGGGCAGGTGAGCATCAATATCAGCCGCCCAGGTATCACCAAGGGGCAGCACTGGCACAACTCTAAGTGGGAGCTGTTCATCGTGGTTGCTGGTCACGGACTGATTCAGGAGCGGAACATCAACACCGGAGAAACGGTGGAGTTTGAGGTTTCTGGCGATAAGATCGAGGCAGTCCACATGATTCCCGGCTGGACTCACAATATCATCAATCTGTCGAAAACGGAGAATCTGGTGACGGTGATGACCTGTAACGAGATCTTCAACCCGAACCACCCGGACACCTTTTTCGAGCCGGTGTAAGAAAAGATACTGGTTGACGTTAGGAGAACATTATGGAACACAATTTTAAATGGAAAAATGACGGGCGCACCAAGGTCATGATTGGCTGTGGCACCCGTCCTGAGATCATTCGGCTGGCTGCGGTTATCAAGCGCTGCCGGGAATATTTTGATTGCTGCGTGGTCTATTACAATCAGAACTGGGACAGAAACCTTTCCACAGTTTTCTGGGAGGATTTCGAACTGAAAAACACCTTTGGGGAGTATGGCCCGGACATTTTGGTGCCGGTGGTTGGCGAGAATCTTGGTGTTACCTGCGGCAACATTATGGGCCGCAGCTATGAACTCCTCTCTGAATTGCAGCCGGAGGGCTATCTGGTGCTGGGCGATACCAACTCCTGCCTTTCTGCCATCAGTGCAAAACGACTGCACATCCCGCTGTTTCACATGGAGGCTGGCAACCGTTGCAAGGACGAGTGCCTGCCCGAGGAGACCAATCGCCGCATCGTGGATGTGATTTCTGACGTGAATATGTGCTATTCCGAGTTCGCCCGGAAGTATCTGGCGGATACGGGTCTGCCCAAGGAGCGTACCTATCAGACTGGCTCTCCCATGGCGGAGGTATTGCACATGAATCTGGAGAAGATCCAGAAAAGCGATGTGCTGGAGCGTCTGGGACTGGAGAAGGATAAGTACATTCTGCTGTCTGCCCACCGTGAGGAGAACATCGACTCCGAAAAGAACTTCCTGAGCCTGTTCACCGCCATTAACGCTCTGGCAGAAAAGTACGATATGCCCATCCTGTACTCCTGCCATCCCAGAAGCAAGCACCGTCTGGAAAAGAGCGGCTTCCAGCTGGACCCTCGTGTCCGTGTCAACGAGCCGCTGGGCTTCAATGACTACAACAAGCTGCAAATGAACGCCTTGGCAATCGTCTCCGACTCCGGTACTCTGCCGGAGGAGAGCAGCTTCTATCTGTCCATCGGTCATCCCATTGCCGCCGTGTGCATCCGTACCAGTACGGAGCGCCCTGAGGCGCTGGAAGCCGGTGACTTCATTTTGGCTGGTATTACCACTCGGGAACTTCTCAACGCCACCGATATGGCCATTAAGATGAAGCAGAAGGGCGTTCTGGGCAAGCCCTGCCCCGACTATGTGGACGAGACCGTGTCCATGAAAGTGGTTCGCATCATTCAGGGGTATGTAAACGTAGTCAATAAAATGGTGTGGAGGAAATACTGAGTTATAAAGTGAGAAAGCTATGCGACGAGTGAATATATTAGGCGTTGAAATTTCGGCTGTTAACAAAGAAACTGCAATTCAATATTTATTAGAAAACATGGACAAAGCAAGAGGAAGATATATTTGTGCTTGTAATGTTCATACTACCGTAACAGCACATGAGAATTTGGACTATCAAGCGGTTCAAAACAATTCATTTATGACTTTGCCAGATGGAAAGCCCTTATCTAGCGTTGGAGTTCGTCGCGGGTATTCGGAAATGGGGCGAGTGACCGGGCCTGATTTTATGGAGCAAGTGATTGCAGCCACAGAAAAAAGTGATGCTCGTCACTATTTTTATGGAACAACGCAAAAAAATCTGAATGCATTACTTGAATACTTAAAGGCGAATTATCCACAATTATCCATTGTCGGTTGTGAGCCATCGTTGTTTAGGCCGTTGACGACACAAGAAGAAACGGAACTGTGCGATAGAATCAACGAATCGAAAGCAGATTTTGTATGGGTTGCACTCGGTGCGCCACGTCAAGAAAAATTTTGTGCAAAACTTAGCAAAAAAACAAATGCCGTTTGGATAGCTGTTGGTGGAGCATTTAATGTTATTTCTGGAGTGATTCCACGTGCACCGCAGTGGATGCAGGATCACAGTTTAGAATGGCTGTATCGGTGGAGTAAGGAACCAAAGAGATTATTTAAGCGGTATGTAGAAACTAATTCGAAGTTTGTTTTTTATCTGATAAGAGAAAAGGTTGAAAAAAAGGAATGAAGAAAAAGGTCTGCATGGTAGTTCCGAGCTTCACAGCAAAGGGTGGAATTACATCTGTAGTCAATGGTTACCGGAACTCTCAATTGACAGAAGATTACGATGTGCGATTTATAGAGACCTATTGCGATGGAAGTGTAATACAAAAAACTTCTAAAGCATTAAGCGCGTATTTGAAATTTATTTATACAGCCTTGTTTTGGAAACCAAATCTTGTTCATGTCCATACCTCTTTTGGAGGAAGTTTTTATAGAAAGGCTTTAATAATTGAGATTGCCTCTTTTGCTAAAATTCCGGTTGTCAATCATGTTCATGGTGCGGATTTTGATGAGTTCTATCGAAAAAAGTCTCAGAAAAAGAAGAAAACCATAGAAAAGATTTACAATAAATGCATTAGAACCATCGCACTGTCAGAAGAATGGAAGAAGAATCTTGCGGAAATTGTGCCAGAACAGACAATTAGAGTTGTAGAGAATTATGGTATTTTGCAAGAAGATTTGATCAAAGAGAAGCTTACAAAACCGAATAATAAGCTGATTCTTTTTCTAGGATTTATATGTGAAAGAAAAGGATGCTTTGATATTCCAGCTATTGTAGACCAAGTATGCAGCAAAATACCGGATGCTCGGTTTATTCTTGGTGGAAGTGGTGAAATCGAAAAAGTCAAGCAGAAACTCAGTGCGAAATATAAAGATAATGTGGAATTTCCGGGATGGATCCGAAATGAGCAAAAAAAACAATATTTGAGAGAGGCAGACATTTTTCTTCTCCCGTCGTATAATGAGGGAATGCCTATGGCAATATTGGACGCTATGGGGTGTGGTCTTCCAATTGTGAGTACAGATGTTGGAGGAATTCCTAAAATTGTAAGACAAGGAATTAACGGATATTTGTATAAACCAGGTGATAGTAAAAGCATGGCTTGTGCAATTATTGAGTATCTTACAGATGATGAAAAGAGATTAAAAGCTGGCCGGGAAAGTGTTAATGTTATAAGAGAATCATATTCTCTACAGCAAAACATTGATAAACTTGAAAGAGTTTATACGGAAGTGGAGAGATTGAGAAATGACAAGCTATGACAGAAGAAATCTATATAAAATGGGGGGGGGGTATTGGAATCAATAAAATCGGAAGCCTCGTATACAGATCAGAAGAATTTGTGCGTAAGGTATTTTATAAGATTTTCCGAGAAAGTGTAATTAAATCTTCTTTTGGAAGCTGTGGTAAAAATGTACATATTGCTGAAAAAAGTGATATTAAGGGAATTGGCAATATTAGTATAGGAGATGATGTTGCGATTGGCCCTCATGCACTGTTGTGGACAACACGAGCAAATATTATCATTAAAGAGAAAGTAATAATTGGCCCAAGACTTAGTATCATCACAGGCAATCACAAGATTAATGCAGTAGGAAAGTACATGGCTGATGTAACAGATGAAGAAAAAGATGAAGAAAACGATCAGGATGTTATTATTGAAAAGGATGTTTGGATAGGGGCTAATGTAACAATTCTTAAGGGAGTAACTGTAGCAGAGGGATGTGTTATTGGAGCAGGGACTGTGTTAACTAAAAGTACTCATCCTTATGGCATATATGTAGGAGTACCCGGTAGACGTGTTTCTGAAAGATTTACGAACGAAGAATTAGAAGATCATATAAATATATTGCAAGAAAAATCCAAATGGTGATTTTAATATGAGAACAAAATACACAATCAATGAACTTTTATTTGAGATATATTTGATATGCGTGATTTTAGGGTCTTTGCTAAGAAATATGTTGGGTGAATGGGAGCCGATATATGATACATACAGGTTCGTTAGTAAAGGAAGATGGGGAACTTTCTTTTTAAGTTTTTCAAGCATTATTATTCTTGTGCTGATATTTAGATGCTTTATACAATATATAAAAAAGGTCCATGTAGGAATAAGGATTTTGATTATAAGTTCGATTTTATATTATTTGATATGGACTGTATTGGCTTTAGATAAAGCGCCTGCTCAATCTGTTTTTTTTGAATCGATTTCTACATCAGTGATTTTGTTGCCAGTGGCAGCGCTACTTGGTTTTGATGACAATATATGGAATATATTGGAAAACAAATTGCCATATATAAATATACTCTTCTGCTGTTGTTTTTATATTGCTGTTTTTTCTTTTTGGGCTAATTATGGAATAAAATGGCCTATGAATGCGTCATATAAAGGAATATTTTCATGTTGGTTTACATCTGCTTGCATTATGACATTTTTGGATTTCCCCCAAAAGGATAAAAGAAAGCTGATATACTGTAATTTGTTGCTTATTATCGCTGCTGCATTTATTACACAGTCAAGAGCATGGGTATTACAGACATTAATACTATTATTTATATTTGTTGCTGTTCTGGGTGATAGGAATAGATCTGTTAAGATTTTAATGGGATTTTTGCTGATTATTATTACGGTATTGGGAGTTTCTTATATTTTTCCAGAGATTACAGGAAATTTATTCAATAGAGGAATGGAAGATACCAGAAGTGGACAATACGTAATCTTTTTTGCGCAGCATTCATGGGAGGATTTGATCTTTGGATTGGGTATCAATGCTTCTTATAGCTACTTGGGAAATAAGAACTATACTTATTTCGATAATCAGTTTATGTTTGTTATGTTCCATTATGGAATCTTCCCAGTGATTGCATGGTTGTGTGCATATGCATCTACTTTAAAAGGCAGTAAGATTTATAATGAGCAAAGTAGAATAGTAATTCGAGCAGCAAAATTTGTCGGATTTTTTGTATTACTAGCGTATATGGGCGTTTCTACATATTATCAGATTGAGTTGGGATATAGTGGCGTTATTGTAATGATGCTTGTTGGAAAAGCATTAAGAGAAAAATATTACGGGAGATCATAGGCTGATGAAAAAGATATCATTTTTAATAGGTAGCTTAGGTGGAGGCGGTGCTGAGAGAGTTACAGTTGCCTTAGCCGATTATTTTTGTGAAAGCGGTTATGAAGTTTTCTTTATTGTATTTTCAAAGGCAAATAATAATTATAGGATTAATCCGAAAATTAAAATTGATTATTTGCCTGAGAATACAGGGAAATGTGCAATATTTTTTAGAATAAAAGAATTAAAAAAACTATTGAAAAATCAAGCGCCAGATTATGTGATTTCGTTGGGCTTGGGATATCAATATCTGATATTGGGGAATTTGCTAAATAAATATAGATTTATTTTATCGGAAAGAAATGCTCCGCAGTATTATTACAATTGGTATCAGAAGATTTATGTAAAGTATAGTTACGAAAAAGCATATAGAGTTGTTTTCCAAACCGAAGATGCAAAACAGTATTATGGTAAGAGCCTAGAGAAAAAGTCAAAAGTAATTGCAAATCCTATTACCTCGTCAATTCCGGATCCATATGATGGAGAAAGAGAAAAAAGAATTGTAGCTGTAAATAGATTGAGTCAACAAAAAAATATATTCATGCTTCTCAGGGCAATGAAAAGAGTCCTTGATGTGTTCCCGGAATATGTATTAGAAATATATGGTAAAGGCGAACAACAGGAGGAATTGGAAAAATACGCTAAAGAACTAAATATTTCTGATAATGTTAAATTTATGGGACAAAAAGCAAATGTTCAAACATATATAGTGAATGCTAGTGTTTTTGTATCATCATCAGATTTTGAGGGAATGTCTAATTCAATGCTGGAAGCTATGGCGATAGGACTTCCTGTGGTATGTACAGATTGTCCGATAGGTGGCGCTAGAATGGTTATAAAAAATAATATTAATGGCATACTTACACCTGTCGGTGATGATAGAATATTTGCGGATGAAATAATAGGATTACTAAAAAATCCGGAAAAAGCAAAAAGACTGGGAAAGCAAGCAAGTGAGTTGAGAGAACAGCTAAATATAAAGAAAATAGCAAAGGAATGGGAGAAATTATTTGAAGATTAAGTTAAATTAGGTGCATTGTAAATCTTATCATGAGAAACAATTAGAAAAGAGAGGATGGCAATTCATGATAATATTATATATTGGAAATGTCGGATATCCAGACACTGCTCCATCAATTCATGTCAGGAATAGAGCTATATTTATGAAATCTTGTGGACATGAAGTTCATGTGTTATGTGAGTTGGCTTCTGATGGCAAAAGAATGGAAGAAGTAGATGAGGTGGCATACCAATATATGGATCCTTATCCGGGGCGGGGAAAGGTAAGAGGCGCTTTTTGGAATTTAGACCAAGTATTTGGGAAATTTTATTTTAAGCAAACACTAAAATTTCTTGATAAAATAAAACCTGATATAATCATTTTATATGAGCCGAATTCGATATTATATGTTTTAAAAATGTTAAATCTTTCTAAAAAAGAAGGATTTAAGTTGGTAATAGAAACTACGGAATGGAGAAACCCTAAAGATTATCGGGGAATTATTCCGAGAGTTATTAATACAGAAAAAGACTTACAAAAAAAATATATCGATAAAAAAGTTGGCAATGTTATAGCAATAAGCAAATATTTGTATCAACATTATTTAGAGCAAAACTGTAATACTATTTTGTTACCGCCAATTTTCCCAGAAGCTGATAAAAAGAAAAAATTAATAAGAGAAAATTCAGATAATAGAAAAGTGCTGAAAATTGTTTATGCAGGCGCATTGGCTTCAAAGGATTATATTGATACTCTATTACATGCGATAATTCGATTAAATACTGATGAAGTACGTGTTGTCATTGATATAATTGGCCCTGATAAGATGCAAGTGCAGAAATTGGTAGGGAACGATGAATTAGAAAAATATGGAATTTACTGTCATGGAAGATTGTCACATGATAAGACGCTAAGTATAGTGGAAAAGGCAGATTTGTCGGTTCTATTACGGATGAATAAAAGATATGCGAAAGCAGGAGTTTCGACAAAGTTTTGCGAGGCAATGATGTTAGGGGTTCCTAGTATTTGCACATCTGTAGGAGGCACGGATCTATTTGTAAAAGATAAATATAATGGATTCCTTGTTAGAAATAATGACCTGAATACATTAGAAACCACATTGCTTAGTATTATCGATTTGTCAAGAGAACAAATTGAAGAAATAAAAAATAATGCATTGACAACAGCAAATGAACTGTTTACGCCTGATAAATATATAGAACAATTTAATGCATTTTTGAATAAGTGTAAGTGAGTCTGCGTTTGAATGTAAATAGTGTTATAAAGTCTAGTACTGAATGTGAAACATCTAGGGACTGCTCTTTGTCCAAACAGAAAATCAGGAAGAAGGGATTGAAGGAAGGGTCTGGAGAGGAGGATTCTTATAAGAATCCAGAAATCATGCTACAGAAGTACTCTTGATATTAGATGTTTTTTGCTATGCTTTTTCCTTTTTTACGTTTGAGATGAACAGAAATATGGTTCTGGCTGGAATTCCAGATACCTGCGTAAATCGAATGCTGCGAATTAGAACTCTATGGCTGACTGACTCCTTAGTGAACGTGTAAGCCCAGATAAAATGGTGTCAGGCCACAACGTTCTTATTCTACAGCTTAGGCAATAAGTTGGATAGCAACACGGCAGGATGCTGTGGGGTTACCCGCAAATACATTGTAGGAGAATAAAATGCTAAAGGAAAGGCTACAAAATATTCCTTTGGGTGTAAAAGCAGCAGTGGTTTATACCATGGCATCTGTTTTTTCACGAGGATTATCAATGATTACAGTTCCAATTTTCACGAGAATAATGTCTACAAGCGAAATTGGAATGGTTAATTTATATAACTCCTGGTATTCTTTGTTGAGTGTAATTGCAACGCTATCATTAACATCGGGTGGATTTCAGGCAGCGATGAAAGACTTTGAGGGGGAAAGGGATCAATATCAATCGGCTGTTTTGACATTAACATCAATGATGGCAATTGTTCTAGGATGTATTTATTTCCTCATACCTGATATTTGGAATAGAATTATAGGGTTGCCTTCTGTGCTGATAATTTTGATGCTAGTAATGTTTTTCTTTGCACCGGCGCAGGATTTTTGGCTGTTAAGACAAAGATATGAATATAAATATAAATTAGCTGGTGCATTGACAATGGGATCAGCTTTAGCATCAACAATATTCTCCGTGATAGTTGTTTTATATTTAAATAAAGCGGGATCGGATCAAGTTGTGGTGGGCCGATTGTATGCAACTAACATAGCAACAATGGCGATTTCGGCGGTTATATGGATTAAAATATATGCAAAAGGGAAAACGATAGTAAATATAAAGTATTGGAAATACTCTTTGAAGCTGAGCGCTCCTCTTATTGGTTATGCTTTTGCAGCACAGATTTTAAGTGTTTCTGATCGAATGATGATAAGCAAAATGGTGGGGAATGATGCGGTTGGAATATATAGTACTTTATATACTGTAAGCTCAATTTCACTATTAGTTTGGAGTGCAATTAATTCATCATTTATACCGTATTTATATCAGAATATAAGTAAAAAAGATAATAAAATTAGAGAATTATCATTAGCTTTAATGGGATCGTATGCTATTATTGCAGTTATGCTTACTTTTTTAGCGCCAGAAATAGTTAGAATATTAGCTACTAAGGAATATTATGAAGCAATTTATATTATGCCGCCTATTGCAGCAGGAGTGTTTTTGACTTCTGTATCAAATATGTACTCTAATTTACTCATATACCATAAAAAAACTAATTATATAATGTATTCTTCGACTATCGCAGCTATTGTAAATCTTATACTGAATTTCATATGTATAAATATTTTTGGCTATATGGCAGCTGCATATACTACACTGGTAGCATATATAGTGTTAGCAGGTGCACAAGTTATATTTGCAAGAAAGGTTCATCTCAAAGAAACTGGAAATAAATCGGTATATAATGATAAGGCAGTCTTGTTTATGGCAATATTAACGATCATAGCTGCGTTGTTCGGTTTGGTATTGTATCGTTATACTGTGTTAAGGTATGCATTAATTTGCATTGGGATGATTGCGGGAATAAAAATTGCGTTAGCGGCTTTGAAAAAAATGAAAAATAACTAGTAGAGTCAATTTGAGCCTAGAACACAAAAAATAACAATTCAAGTCTTGCCGAGAACTCTCGGGGGTCGGCCCCCGATGTGAGTATATTTGTGTTTAAGTTCCAACATGCAAACCTTAGCGTTTTGTTTGTCCAGAAGGTGGATGCTTTTACCATAGGCAATCTTGCAAAGGTTATTCAGTAGTTCTTTGATGATATTTGAACGAATATCATTGGCGCTCGTCATGGAGATGATTTGTTTGAGACTTTGATAACACGTGATGAGCGCTTGCGTGGTGAGAATATGGGTCACTATTTACGCGCGTCTACTGACAACCGCAATTTATACTGCGATTAGTTCGTGGTCAAGGACGAAGCAAATGAGTCTCATGCAAGCCATAATACGAATTATCTGGATGTACAAGGAACGATTAAGAAGATAATGATGACAGTGTATGGGAAACAACATTTAGCGGGTAATCAATAACTGAGGAAGGGTGGTGTATTATTGAAAAACTGAATATTTGTAGATTAGTGAATACGAGGCACTCGTTGATATTAGTGCATGAGATACTATACGTTTAAATTAGAAGAATAGTATTAGGAGGAAGATTTAAGATGGGAAAGTATTTTGGAACAGATGGCTTCCGTGGTGAAGCCGGAATTACATTAACAGCAGATCATGCCTATAAAGTAGGGCGCTTCCTTGGCTGGTATTATAATGCACTGCGTGAACGCAATGGTGACACCGATTCTGCTCGCATTGTCATCGGCAAGGATACCCGCCGTAGCTCCTATATGTTTGAGTACAGCTTGGTCGCTGGGTTGACTGCTTCTGGTGCAGATGCCTATCTGTTGCATGTTACGACCACGCCGTCTGTGGCTTACATTGCTCGTGTGGATGACTTTGACTGTGGCATCATGATCTCTGCCAGCCACAATCCCTACTATGATAACGGCATCAAGCTGATCGACTGCTACGGCGAGAAGATGCCAGAGGAGACCCTGCTGCTGGTGGAGGATTATATCGACGGAAAGCTCCATGTGTTCGATAAGGACTGGCCGGAACTGCCCTTTGCTCGTCGTGAGCACATCGGCTGCACGGTGGACTACGTGGCAGGCCGTAACCGTTATATGGGCTATCTGATCAGTCTTGGCATCTATTCCTTCAAGGGTGTCAAGGTTGGCCTAGACTGCGCCAACGGAAGTTCTTGGAACATCGCTAAAAGCGTTTTCGATGCGCTGGGTGCAGACACCTATGTCATAAACAACAAGCCGAATGGCACGAACATCAACAACAACGCCGGTTCTACGCATATTGAGGGTCTGCAGAAGTTTGTTGTGGAGAAGGGTTTGGATGTTGGTTTTGCCTTCGATGGTGACGCCGACCGCTGCCTGTGCGTGGACGAGAAGGGTAATGTCATCACTGGCGACCATATCCTGTATATCTATGGCTGCTATATGAAAGAGCGTGGCAAGCTGCTGACCAATACTGTGGTTACGACTGTCATGTCCAACTTTGGTCTGTACAAAGCGTTTGATGAGCAAGGTATCGGTTACGCCAAGACTGCTGTGGGCGACAAGTACGTATACGAGTACATGGCGAAGAACGGCTGTCGTATCGGTGGTGAGCAGAGCGGTCATATCATCTTCTCCAAATATGCCAGCACCGGCGATGGTATCTTAACCAGTCTGAAGATGATGGAAGTCATGCTGGCTAAGAAGAAGCCGATGAGCGAGTTGGCGGCACCGCTGAAGATCTATCCGCAGGTGTTGGAGAATGTTCGTGTGACCGATAAGAAGGCTGCACAGAATGATCCTGCTGTGCAGGAAGCTGTGTCTAAGGTTGCTGAGGCACTGGGCGATACCGGCCGTATTCTGGTTCGTGAGTCCGGCACTGAGCCGGTCGTTCGTGTGATGGTGGAAGCACCTGACCATGATACCTGCCAGAAGTATGTTGATGAAGTGGTCAATGTGATCTGCGAAAAGGGATATAAGGTATAAAGTCAATGACGACTCTGGCAGTGTCCGGAGTCGTTTTGTGTAAGTGGAAAAGTATCATAGAAAAATGAATAATAGGAGGGGCAAAGGTGCCGTTGCTTTCACAGGACGTCATTTATTGTGCGCTTACACCGCAAACTTCTGCATAGGCGAAGTAACTGCAGGGCAGGACTGCTACAAATAGATAAGCCTTGCTCTGCTCACCGGTTACAGAATCGAAAATGGGGATTGTATCGCCAGCCCAATCCACCTCAATGGCATCTCCAGGCTTGTGCTGGATACGCATGGTTGCCTTGGTGACGCGGGCCCATTTACGGTATTTCTCGCCGAACTGCGTAAACATGTACGGCTTCTTGCCTTCATCGTAGCATTTACGGCGGTACTCCTCCCACAACAAGGTCAGGGTAACGCCGTGCTTTGCCAGCTCACGGTGAATGTACGGATAGTCCGGTTCAATGTACAAGCAAACACTCTTGTACTTGTCCGGGAAGAGCATCCGCTCCATCGGCATTGGTAATGTCGTCATCAAGAGGCCACTGGATGCCTTTTTGACTAGCCACCTCCAAAACAGTACGAATAGTATTGTCTGAACAGTGTGCTGAACTTCGAATTGTGCGTTGACTTTACCCCAATGAATGAAGCCTGAGAATCTCGCGGTAGTTTACCATTTTTAACCTCCGGTATTTTGATGTCACGTAAATCTATGTGGAAATCAAGTATACCGCAAAGTTCTCAAGATGTCGCTTTAGGCCAACAAAGTGTCGCTATTTTCCCAATACGGTGTCGCTAAAACTCCGTGCAAGCGCCGCTACTGCACCGATTTATGCATAATGATATAAGATTATAACCGATTAATTCTCGGGCATATGCTTATTATGTACATGAACGCTGGGTTTGTATTCACCATTTAGCGATGACTATTTAGGAATGTGTGTTTTTGAACGAAAGGATAAAAAGAGATTTTATATGATAAATAGTAAATTGGAATTACAGTTTTATATTTGTGCAGATTCTATGATGAATAGAGGCTACTTTGAAAAATCGCTGTTAATGAAGGTCGTTTCTCTTATTCGTCCGGATTGGATTATGGAATACTTGACGGCATTACGTAAAGTGGAGTACTATTCTAATCGGGGGGGGTGCAGAGGTACTATTATAAATACAGGTTTCGCAAACTTGGTATGAAACTAGGATTTACTATTTCGGAAAATGTATTTGGCTACGGCTTGGTTATACCGCACTATGGGACAATTGTTGTTGGAAGCGGGAATCGAGTAGGCAATTATGCCGTGCTTCATACAAGCACTTGCGTTACCGCAGGAAGGAAAACAATTGGAGATGGATTTTATCTGTCTACAGGAGCAAAAGTTTTAGGTGACATTGATCTCGGAAACTATACTACAATAGGAGCAAATGCCGTCGTTAATCAATCTGAGGGAGAAAATTGCCTACTTGTCGGAATTCCGGCTAAAAAGAAGCGAGACGAAGCTCCATGGATGAAGGATTTATATCGAGAAAGATATGAAGCCTGTGAAGAATTAAGGAGAAAGCTGTTCGAAAATATGTGAGGGAAAAATGTTTATATTTGGTTTGGAATGTTAGCTTACAATGCTTAACCCATTCATTAAATTCGAAAACTGCTTCTGCGTAAGGTCCATGACTTTTTAGAAATTCCTGATAATTACCAGGAATTCTCGGTAATTCTTGATACCCTTATTATCTCACAGGCGCCGTTGCTTTCACAGGACGTCATTTATTGTGCGCTTACCGTCGTTACCACGGTTATGTCCAATTTTGGCCTGTATAAGGCTTTCGATGAGAAGGGCATCGGCTACGCCAAGACCGCTGTGGGCGACAAGTACGTCTATGAGTACATGGCTAAGAACGGCTGCCGCATTGGCGGCGAGCAGAGTGGTCATATCATCTTCTCCAAATATGCCAGCACCGGTGACGGCATCCTGACCAGTCTGAAGATGATGGAGGTCATGCTGGCGAAGAAGAAGCCTATGAGTGAGCTGGCCGCACCGCTTAAGATCTATCCGCAGGTGCTGGAGAATATCCGTGTAACTGATAAGAAGGCTGCTCAGAATGATCCGGCAGTGCAGGAAGCAGTGTCTAAAGTTGCTGAGGCTCTGGGCGATACCGGCCGTATTCTGGTGCGTGAGTCCGGCACTGAGCCGGTGGTTCGTGTTATGGTGGAAGCACCTGACCACGATACATGCCAGAAGTATGTTGATGAAGTGGTCAACGTGATTTGCGAAAAGGGATATAAGGCGTAAAGTCAATGACGACTCTGGCAATTATCCGGAGTCGTTTTGCGTAAAAGGGAAAGTATAATAGATTAAATAACGGGAGGGATAAACCTATGTGTGGAATCGTTGGTTTTACTGGAAATCGACAGGCAGCACCGATCCTGCTGGATGGTCTGTCAAAACTGGAATATAGAGGATATGACTCAGCCGGACTGGCTGTCCGTGACGGAGAAAATCTGGCACAAGTCGTGAAAGCGAAGGGACGCCTGTCCAATCTGATCGAGAAAACAGATGGCGGCAAGGCATTAAAAGGAACCTGTGGTATTGGCCATACTCGTTGGGCTACCCACGGTGAGCCGAGTCAAACCAATGCGCATCCGCATGTTTCAGGTAATTGCACCCGTTCTGGTTCAGGTACAGTAGAGTCTGAGGTTGTTGGCGTACATAACGGTATCATCGAGAACTATACTGAACTGAAAGAAAAGCTGTTGAAGCATGGCTATACGTTCTATAGTCAGACGGATACTGAAGTAGTCATCAAGCTGGTGGACTATTATTATAAAAAGTATAACCTCGGCCCAATCGATGCCATTGCAAAGACGATGGTTCGTGTTCGTGGCTCCTACGCTCTTGAGCTGATGTTCCGCGACTATCCGGGTGAGATTTGGGTGGCACGTAAGGACAGCCCGATGATCATTGGTGTTGCGGATGGCGAAACCTATGTAGCTTCGGATGTCCCTGCAATTCTGAAATACACTCGCAATGTGTACTACATCGGCAATCTTGAGTTCGCAAGGCTCGTTCCGGGTGAGGCTCACTTCTACGATTTGAACGGTGATGAAATCGAGAAGCAGACGACAGAGATTAAGTGGGACGCAGAGGCGGCGGAAAAGGGCGGCTTTGAGCATTTCATGATGAAAGAGATCCATGAACAGCCGAAAGCTGTTCAGGATACCCTTAACTCTGTGATCAAGAACGGCGCTATCGACCTGTCCAGTGTGGAGATCACCGAGGACGAAATTAAAAACTTTGAGCAGATCTATATTGTTGCCTGTGGCTCTGCATGGCATGTGGGCATGGCTGCTCAGTATGTGCTGGAAGATATAGCGGATATCCCAGTGCGTGTGGAACTCGCATCCGAGTTCCGTTATCGGAAGATGCCGCTCAATCAGAAGGCACTTGTAATCGTTGTCAGCCAGTCTGGCGAGACAGCAGATACATTGGCTGCACTGCGACTTGCAAAAGAAAAAGGCATAACCACAATGGCAATCGTCAATGTGGTAGGCAGCAGTATTGCCCGTGAAGCGGACAAAGTGTTCTACACCCTTGCTGGTCCAGAAATCTCTGTTGCAACGACCAAGGCATACAGCGCACAGCTGGCGGCCATGTACTGTCTGGCTGTTCAGTTTGCAAAGGTAAGAGAAAAAATTACGGAGGAGCAGTACAGCTACTATATTTCTGAACTGCTGACTCTCCCAGAAAAGATGCAGAAAACTTTGGAAGATAAGGAGCGCATCCAGTGGTTCGCAGCAAAGTATGCCAACGCACATGATGTGTTCTTCGTGGGGCGTGGCATTGATTATGCAGTCTGCTTGGAAGGCAGTTTGAAACTGAAAGAAATCAGCTACATCCATTCCGAAGCATACGCTGCGGGCGAACTGAAGCACGGAACCATTAGTCTAATCGAGCGGGGAACACTGGTCATCGGTGTGCTGACTCAGAGCGAACTCTACGAAAAGACGATTAGCAATATGTTAGAGTGCAAGAGCCGTGGTGCTTATCTGATGGGGCTCACTACTTATGGCAAGTATGAAATCGAAGATCAGGTGAACTTCACTGTATATGTTCCGAAGGTGGATGAGCACTTCGTTGGTAGTTTGGCAGTGATCCCGCTGCAGCTGCTGGGGTACTATGTGTCTGTAGCCAAGGGTCTGGATGTGGATAAGCCGAGAAACCTCGCAAAGAGTGTGACAGTGGAATAAGATGCAAGAACCAATAAAAGTATTAGCAAAAATCCTCACAAACATCCTGACTGCTCTCTATGAACCGTTTGGATTCTCACTCCTTCTTTCCTTCCTAGCCATGTTTTTCTATCTATATGCCTATGAATCTATGGGAGCCGGAAAAGGCTGGAAGAATGCCATAGTGACATGGTATCAGAAGTTCAAGGAGAGTGTGTTCTTTCGGAAACTGTTCTTCCTGGCCTTTGTGACTTCACTTATTCTGTTCCGCACATTGCTGAACCGTCAGCTGTGGATGAATCCTTTATCCGATGTCATGGGTGGCTGGGGCATCTGGGAGACAGTGAACGGCGAACAGAAGCTGACCACCGAGTGCATCGAGAACGTAATCATGATGATGCCTTTTTCAGCGGTAGTGATGTGGACATTCGAGGAGAAGATAGGAAACGGCTGGAAGAAGATACTGTGGCAAAGCGGAAAAATAGCGTTCATTTTTTCGATAAGCATTGAGATGCTACAGCTATTTTTAAGGCTCGGTACATTCCAACTGTCTGATTTGTTCTATAACACAGTCGGTGGAATGATTGGCGGTTTAATGTACTACGGAATTACGAAGGCAAAAAAGCATCTGTAAAAGAATCGAATTATGTGGAATATAGGGAGCGGAAGCTCCCGACGTTGCTCTAATAATCACACACCTCTTCGTGGTGAGCAGCAGGCAACGATCTGTGATCGGCAGAGATGTGATAACGAATAAATGTAGAAAAACAAATAGGTGCTATCATTATGGACGATATTTTGAAACTTGCAAAGGATTATTCGAAAGAACGTCATTTAGACCTTCTGCCGCGTTGTAATAATAATATTTTGGACAAACTTGATTATATTTATGATGAAAACTGGGAAAATCAAGGCGTACCTTATCCATACGAAATATTAACGTATCTGTTTGATAGCTATTATGTTTTACCTGAGAGACCGGATTTGGCAGCGGTGTTTTGTTGGCAGGCAATTAATCATTCGTATTACGTTCAGCAATTAAGCGATAACAATGTTGGTTTTTGTCAGGACACAAAGGGTATTGAACTTATTCGTGATGCGATTTTAGGTGACTGGAATAATAAATATAAAGCAATTTTAGAGCCGTTCTTGAAAAGAATGCCAGATAAAACATTTCACTATGTAGCATCGTATATGCTTAAAGGGTATGCAATGGAAAAGAAAGGCATAGCAGAAAAATATAGGGCTAGTTCGTATAAAACGTTAAAACGAAAAATTCCATCGCTATTAGATATTTTGGATAATGCGTATGGAAAGTCATACTGTCAGATTTCCAATCCGACGCTTGTTAATAATGAAGTAGATCTCGGAATTACCAATGCAAACAAAGGAAAGAGTCGAGCCATAACACATAGTTTTGGAACAAAATTAAAAGCACTCATGCTAGGAGAAGAAGTTGAGATTACATTCTGTGATGTGCAGGGAACAAAGAAAACATACAAATTCACAGAAGTAGAAAGGATGTCGTTCGTTCTTTTTGGTATTCTCTATGCTTCTCGTTGCAATAATTTCCATGGTAATGTTGCGGCTCGAATGAACAGCATCAATGCAAACAAAGATACATTTAAAATGTATACGGATATGTTTTTGACAGAGTATATTATTTTGGCAATCCATCTGAATAGCCAAGGTGCTTTATCGGATGTGGTACTGAATAAGGTTAAGAAAAATGCCAATTTGATGATATGATAGATATTGCTCGTAGACTCGCAGAGTGATATACTTTAGTTATTATAATTGGAAAGAGGTTTGTATCCTATGCCCAGAACAAAAGGTAGCAAGAATAAGCCCAAAACTATGACTGCTGATTTCGCAACGCAGATTGCAGAAAAGCAGTCCGCAAAGGAAGCGCTCACAGCGGAAATCGCATCCATCACCGTAAACATTGACACTTTGAAAGCTGACCTGAAAGAGAAGAAAGCATCGCTGAAAGCTATCGACAAGGAAATTGTCAAGCTGGAAGCAAAGAAGGCGAAGGCAGATGCCAAAGCTGCAGAAGAAGCAAAAAAGACAGAAGCAGAGTCCGTTCTGAAAAAGCTGCTTGCCGAAGGCATGAGTGCCGATGAAATCCTCGCAAAACTGAAATAACACGAAAAACCCGTGATGGACAGGCATAACGCACCGTCCATTACGGGTTTTAGGGTTATAAGAACATAAGTTCATCCGGCGGCCACATCAAACTGAAAATGTGCCGGAAGGTTGAACTGCTTGATAAACGCATGATGCTGGGCGTGGTAGTGACGCAGATCGTACCCCAGATGATGCAGTTCCAGCAGCTTCGTCTGTTTGTCCAGCTGGCGATTGATAAGGATCAGTGGCTTATCAAAATAGAGTGAAAGTAAACCCAACATATCTTTAATGCGAGATGTTTCACTGATGTCCAAACTGCAACTGCGCGCGATCTGTTTGATGTTGCGTGTTCCGGCAGTTTGGACAAGTTCGTTGGCAGCTTGGTGAATAAACGCAGAATCCATAATGTGATCTCCTTTCGGGGATGGCATAGTGAATAGAACAGTGGTTCACAGGTTCATTATTCGTTCCTTTTCTCGTTTTTGTTCTCGGTACTTAAAATAGGCTTTGTGCATTTCATACATGATGCCGTCCATATCCTGCGGGGTCAAATCTCCGCTGGCAAATAGCTCAGTAAGCTCAAATGCGAGATGCTGGGCTTCTATTTTGCCCTTTTTTCCGTAGGCTTCGGCGGCACGTTCGATAAATAAAGACTGATCCGGCTGTAAATAGGTCAGAGGTACATGGAATATATCGGCCATCTTTTCAAGCATTTCAATGCTGCGAGGATAGCGGCCATCACGCTCCCATCCGATGATCGTTCGTTTGTTGATACCCAGACATTGTGCCAGTTCGTCCTGTGTTAAAGAATGTTTCTTTCGTAGATCGCGAACTTTCTCTCCAAATTTCATGTTTGCAACCTTTCTATGGCGTAGTTATCGTGCTGTAACAATGTGCGATGGAATCTGTAAATATTCAATCTGAAAGATGCAACAAATTTTCACATTTACATCTTGACACGGCGACACGACTTGCTTATAATATATGCTATATTCTATCATCTTTTGGATTATTATACCGTAAAAAATGTGAATATGCAAGCTAAAAAAGGTGAAAAAAGAGCGGAAGTTCAAAAGGTGAAATTGAATAGAAGAAAAGAAGAAACTTAAACCAACACAAAGGAGGCCGTGAGAAGATGAGCAACGGAGAACATGAAATCCGCACCCCAAAGGGGCTGCGGATCGGGAATCGCAGTGTCGTTGATGGAAAGAATATGCTTCAGATCAAGCGTGGTGGCTGTGAAGATTATATTTCTGCTGAATCTCTGGTGGAGTGTATTCACGGCCTTCCCGTGAAAAGTATCGAATTTTTCACAGTAGAGAACCATCGGAAAGAAGCCTGAAGCAGAGTGCTTCATCGGACACTGAAAGCGCAGAGGTGGAATCTTAGGCGGCACCTGGTTAGCCGACCAGCTCCACCAGACGTTCTTTTGGGTCTACAATATAATATCTGTTTGTTTAGAGCGATACCGTAGCAATATGTGATATAGGCCGGAACAGAATGAGCGAATGCAGCCTGTGTGGTGAACGGCACGAAGATGGCGGTGGAAGTTGTAGTCAATGCCCGCTTGATGGGAACCAGATTATTGGCCAGCGGCAGACTGCTCATAAGCCCCTGCTCCTGCATATAGTCCAGTCGATTCAATGTGCAGTTGAACTTCTGAGCGATACCAGCCGTCTGAAACACTGCACTATCCAGCTCCTGTTTGGTTTTCGCAGCATTGAGGAACAGCACCGTAATAAGGAACATACGCTCATTGCGGCTCTGCAAATCATCCAGAATCTTCTTGGCTTGGGCGTTTGATAGCGGATTCGATTACGCTAATATGTTTTCGTGTCATGTTAAGCTGCTCTCCAAGGGCCTCTTGCGTGATACCAGCTTGTTTTCGGGCATTTGAAATGCGCTTGCCCAAAGCTTTATAATCAGTAGCCATGTGCTTTTCTCCTTATGATTCCCCGCATAAGGCAGTACAATTATCTCGCATGATGGTAGGCAGAGCAACTCTATATCAAAGGTTCTAAGACCGCAAAGGGACACACTGCTAGCTGCTCTGTGGTCTTAGGCTGTTTTGCTACCTACTGGGTAGCAAAAGGCAACTCATGCTACCTGATGGGTAGCAGTCAAAACGCAACGAATGCTTTATAATAGAGGTAGGAAAAGACTGCAAATAGGAAGGAAAGACGATGGCGGACAAGGTAGAAAAAAGAATTCTTACATTATATAGTGATGTGCAGGCAACTTCTGTTCACTGGTTGTGGTATCCATTCATTGCAGTGGGAAAGATAACATTGCTACAAGGCGATCCCGGCGATGGAAAGTCAACCATGATGATGAATCTGATTGCGGAACTTTCTAAGGGTGGGAAAACACCGGATGGAAAGCCTGTTGGGACGCCGCAGAGGGTTATCTACCAGTGTTCGGAAGATGGAGTATCAGATACCATTAAACCCAGACTGGAAAGATGTGGCGCAGATTGTAGAAAAGTAGCTTTTATCAATGAAGAAACATACAGTGGTCTAACACTGGATGATGAGCGTATCCGTCAGGCAATCATTGAATTTCGCCCACGGCTTGTAGTTATAGACCCGATTCAGGCGTATTTAGGAAGTGATTCTGACCTCCAGATTGCAGGGAGAGCCAGAAAACTGATGCAGCGTCTCGGAATGTGGGCTTCAGTATATGATTGTGCCATTGTGCTGATTGGTCATCTCAATAAGAAAGAGGAAACGAAAGGTTTGTACCGAAGCCTTGGCAGCATAGATGTGGTTGCTGCTGCGCGAAGTGTTTTGCAGGTGGAGCGTGACCAGAAAGATACAGATATTCGTATTGTTCGGCAGATAAAAAACAGTTTGGCTCCGTCTGATGGAGAAATTCGGTTTTCTATAACAGCGGAGATGGGTTTTCAATGGTTGGAGTGCAAGAGCACATTCGTTTCATCGGAACAACCGAAAGTGCCGGAATTTGAGTCAAAAACAGAAAAGGCAGCATATCTGATAAAAAAGTTGCTTTCTGATGGCGATATGAGAGCAAGAGAAATCTATATGCGGATGAAAGATGAAGGAATCAGCCGCAGAACCGCAGAAAATACGAAGAAAGAACTCGGTATCCGAAGTTATCGGAAGATGCGACAGTGGTATTGGAGCATCCATACGGGAGAATGAGGAAAAGCACATGATTACCGGTGAAGTAGAAGCAGTAGACCGTAAGCAAAAAATCAGAGACCGCTATAAGGGCGTAGATATATCGGAATTGGAAGTCATTCCCGCCAAAATCATAGAGGATTTGGAAACAAGTTCTGTGATTCGGCGTGTGGCAGCATATATCCGTGTTTCCACGGATAATGATGAACAGACTTCTTCGTATGATCTTCAGAAAAACTATTATACGGATTATATTCAGGCACAGCCGGGATGGGTATTTGTTGGAATCTATGCGGATGAGGGCATCAGCGGCACATCTCTGGAACACCGAAAAGGGATGCAGCAGTTGATTGGGGACTGCAAGGCAGGCAAGATTGACCTTGTTCTTACAAAATCCATTGCCCGTTTTGCTCGAAATATCGTTGACTGCCTTTCTGTGATTGAACTTCTGAAAAATCTGAATCCGCCTGTGGGTGTGAAATTTGAAGCAGATAATATCTATACGCTGGACAGCAATGGACGCATGATTCTGACGATTCTGGCATCTGTGGCAGAGGAAGAATCGCATTCCAAATCTATCATTATGAACTGGTCGATTGATCGGCGGTTCAGCCGTGGCCTGTTCCTGACCCCTGCATTGCTTGGATACGATAAAGACGAGGAAGGCAACCTTGTAATTAACCCGGAGGAAGCACAGACGGTAAAGGTGATTTACTACCTGTACCTGAATGGATATTCGCTTACGGAGATTGCAACTCTTTTGATGGAGTATAGCCGTAAGACGAAGTTGGGACGTGTGGAGTGGAATCCCGGTACACTTGCAGGTGTTCTGGCAAATGAGCGCCATTGTGGTGATGTACTGGCAAGAAAGACCTTTACACCGAACTTTTTGACGCATAAATCAAAGAAAAACAACAATGATCGGACACAGTACAGGCAGAAGAATCACCATGAAGCCATTGTTTCCAGAGAAGTTTTTAATGCAGCCAATCATCTGCGGGCATCCCGCAATTATTCAAAGAAAAACAGACCCTTGCCCGTGTTGAGCGTGGTTGAAGATGGGATTTTGCGAGGATATGTGCCTTTTGATAAGGATTGGACAGGTTTTTCGGCAGAAGAATACAGGGAAGCCTCTGAAAGCGTGATGAAAGAACCGGATGTCACTGTTACTGCGGATGTGAAAAAGCGTCTTGATCTGACGGGCTATGAAATAGTCAGGGTACAGTATTTTTCTACTATGCAGAATCCGGCTATGACGATTTCTAATGGACGATTGCGCTTTAACACCGCTTGCTTGAAAAAGTTTGAAAATGTTGAATATGTGGAGCTGCTGCTAAATTCTGTTGAACGCTGCATTGCCATTCGCCCCTGTGACAAGAATAATCCAAACGCGATCCGTTGGGGCAGACTGAAAGAGGGACGTTGGTGTGCAAGCACTTTGGGCTGTCGTGGACTTGCAAAGACTTTATTTGACATTATGGAATGGGATGAGGATTTGCGTTATCGGTTCCGTGGCCAGTTTTTGGAGCAGGGCGATAACAAAATGATGCTGTTCGCATTTGATGAGCCTGAAATGATTAAGGTGGAAGAAATCGTTCTGCCTCCAAAGGAAAACACCGAAGAAGATGAGGGCGAAACGGTCAAAAAGAAGATTTACATTTTTCCACCAGAGTGGGCTGGAACATTTGGACAGCCGATTACAAGTATAGCACAGGTGGGTATCTTACGGCAGGAGCATTATGCCGGAAACTGGGATGTATTTCGTCCTGCGACGGAGATAGAGGAAATGAACATATTTACGGCAGAAAGTCTAAATGAGTTGCTCCGTGAAGCGGAGAAGATAATGGAAGGATGGACTGATTATAGATGAATGAAGAAAACACAACAATCATGCCGCCAGAGAAGCAGATTGTGCAGGATGATAGAGACGCACGGGCGGAAGAACTGGAAAGTGCCTTTTCGTATGATGGCTACCAGGTCGTGCGAAAGGAATTGTTTGCCCATCTGCGTGACCCGGCAATCGTGATTCGTAAAGATAGTATCACATTCAATACAGCCTGTATCACAGGGCTGGAGGATGTGGTCTACGTTCATGTCATGTTCAACAATGATTTGAAGCGTATCGTTGTTCGTGGGTGTGATGAAAATGACAAGGACGCTCTGCGTTGGTGCGTGGCAAAACCGGATAAGCGCAAAAGCCGGAAGATGTCCTGCAAGCCATTTGCGACTTTAGTTTATCAGAAAATGGGATGGGACAGCGAGTGCCGATATAAAATGCTGGGGTACAGGATTACCTTTGAGGGTGAAACTCTGTATGTTTTTGATCTGCTTGTGCCAGAAATTTTTCATGAAGGACAGAGAAAAAAGAACGCAGTCGATTCGCAGGATAATGCTGCGTCAACAAAACCTGTGAACAGCCGAAAGGGATTTTACCTGGATGATATTGTGGGAACTTTTGGTGTGCCTGTGGAAGAACACCGGAAAGAATCTGAAGTCAAGCAAATGGATGGGTATGTGTCAATGGGGATTCTGACAGGAAAGATTGCTCCTGAAGCTGGAAAGGACTAATTGACAGGTTGTACAAGGGGAGGGTCTGTCCATTTGTGGGAGGTGAGCAATATGCAAAAAACAGAACAGAAAACGGAGCAACAGGCAGGACTTGGCATGAGTTTCTGCGAGGAAGAGGGACGAATCACGGTCTTCAGAAAAACGCTGGAAGCGTTAGAATGGCCGTCACACTATCGGTTTCTGTATAATCGTAAAATGAAACAGATAGCTGTACAGGCGTGTGGAGCAGAAGAATCAGGAGCGCATCGTGTGGGAAAACCAGACGAATCTAATAGCGGCGAAATCAAGTGTATGGCATTGGTTCGCATGATTTACGGGGATTCTGGGTGGGACAAGAAAATGTCCTATCGGCTGATCGGAAGAGCTTTTCCACAGCAGCGACTTGTTTCGTTTAAGATAACGGATGCGATGCAGATAGAAAACGGGAGAGTACTGACTGAAATGTGAATCTCACATTAGTGGGTTCTGAAATAATTAGTTGCCTATGATATAACAGTGGCGAAGAATGCAATAATATGGACAACTCCGTGCAAGGAAAGTTTACAGTTGGTTGCTTGATATGGGCGGTGAATTATGGTAAGATGGAAGTACGATAGGAGAGTTTACGCTCTTGTTGAATCTACTGCGAGGAAGTGAATGCCGATGGAAAAACAAGGCACGGTGGAAAATCAGCTTGCCCACACGATAGATCAGACAGAGTATGATTCGAGGTATGACAGAACAGCGAAAAAGCTGTTGGCAAACAAACAGATTCTGGCACAGATCATGAAAGGCTGTGTGAATGAATACAGCGATTGCACCGTAGATGATATTGTTGAGAAATACATCGAGGGAACCCCGGAGGTTGGCTCTGTTGGTGTTCATGTCGATGATACGAACAGACCCAAAAAGTCAACAGATGTAATCAAGGGTAGTAACAACGAGGACTCTACGCTGACCGAGGGAACATTGTTCTACGATGTTCGCTTTGACGCAATCGCACCGAAATCTGCGGACAGTGCAGAACAGGAAGAAGTCATTCGTCTGATTATCAATGTGGAAGCACAGACAAAATTCAAGCCGGGATACCCATTGACGAAACGGGCAATCTATTATTGTAGCAGAATGATTTCTGCACAGCACGGTCCGATTTTTACAAAATCTGAATATGGGAAGATTCGTAAGGTCTACTCCATCTGGATTTGTACTCAGCCGTCAGATGGTTTTGAAAATACGCTTACCCGGTACTCCATCAAACCCGAACAGTTGATTGGAGAAGCGCAGGAAGAAACCGAAAACTACGATTTGATGAGTGTCGTAATGATTTGTTTAGGCAAGCCAGGGACGGAGAATCATAAGGGAATCCTGAAATTTATGGAAGTGCTGTTATCTTCCACAAGATCAGGTTCGGAGAAAAAGAAGATTCTGGAAGAAGAGTTTGGCGTTGCAATGAGCGAAGAACTGGAAAGAGAGGTGCTTGAAGTGTGCAATCTTAGTCAAGGCGTAAGAGCCGAAGGCCGTGAAGAAGGCCGTCAGGAAGGCAGAATCGAAGGCATCGGAATTGGCGAGATTCGGATGCTGGTTCAGCTTGTTCGAGAGGGTGATTTACCGCTGGAGCGTGCTGCGGCAAAAGCAAAGATGACAGTTGAGCAGTTTAAGGAAACAATGGAGAACACCCCATTACAGGCAGTGTGAAAATAAAATAGCATAAGATAACGAATAGCCCTACAAGGCCCTGATGATTCAAAGAATTGTCAGAAAAGCCTTGTGGGGCTTATTTTTTTGCTTTTTTTGAGAATTTTTTTGTCCCTATCTTGACATCAGGGGGTTATGTTGGTTTGTCGATTGCCACATTGCTTTCTCAGCACCATCAGGTGACTGCTGTGGATATCATTCCGGAGAAGGTGGACATGATTAACAACCGCAAGTCCCCGATTCAGGATGACTATATCGAGAAGTATCTCGCAGAAAAGAAATTGAACCTGACCGCAACTCTGGATGCAAAGGCTGCATGACTTCCTTTTGGTTTATGCATATCCGGCTAACCTTAGGGAGGACCAAGATTTGAATAGCATTAAGAAACTGCCACAGACTATAATCTATGCAGCTCGAATAAATGATAGGGATGTACTACGGTCCAGTTCTTCAGGGGGGTTATTCACGGTACTGTCGGATCCGTTTCTGCGTTGCGGAGGGGCAATCGTCTGTTCAGTATATCAGTATGATTCCCACCGTATTGAGTTTTGTCTAATTACGGAGAAGTCCAAAAGAGATTGCGCCAAAGGCTCCAAATATATCCAGAGTTCTATGGGAGATATTTTTAGAAAAGCACATGAGTGGCTAATGGAAGATGCAGGGCGTAAGTTGCTTTTTGTCGGAACTGGCTGTCAGGCAGAGGGCTTTCGGAAGTATGCGGAACAGACCGGTATTCGACAGCGGTGTACGGTTGTAGACATTATATGTCACGGTGCGCCGAGTCCCCTTCTGTGGAGGGAATATGTCACGCATCTGGAATGCATTCATAAAGGAAAGGTGACGAATCTAACTTTCAAGGATAAAAGGAATGGTTGGCTACGGCCTACAGCTTGTGTTAAAATATTTAACAAAGAAATCTCGATTGCAGATTATGTCCGCTTCTTTTTTAGCGATGTGCCGCTACGTCCAAGCTGCTATCAATGTCCATTTGCAAAAATTGAACGGGAAACAGATATGACAATCGGTGATTTCTGGCATATTGAGGAGAAAAAAACGGAATTTTACGATTCGGAAGGCAATTCGCTGCTATTGATCCATACAGAAAAAGGCAGTGCGTTTTTTGAGCAGTGCAAGAATACACTGCAAATCGAACGAAGTACAGCTGATGAATGTTGGCAGTTGAATCTTGAGCGCCCGACAGAACGGCCACCGCATCGAGATGAGATTTTGCAGGAGTGCTTAACATATGGCACATATCAAACTATCGTGAAATATTATGGTGAGAAGCGACAAAATCTTTTGATGCGTATTGTAAGAAAGATTAAGAAACTGGTGGTGTGGAGACAATAATGAAAGAAAAAGTATTTCTCTACTCGAAAAAAGAAGATTGTTGCGGATGCTCAGCTTGTTTTGCAATCTGCCCCCAAAGAGCAATTTGCATGAAAGAAGACAGGGAGGGCTTTGAGTATCCTGAAATTGATGAAGAAAAGTGCATAAAATGCGGTATGTGCTTGCGCGTCTGCCCAATGAAGAGGAAATGAGACATTTATATGATTATAGTACTTATTTGTATTGGAGTTATAGTGGATTTAACTGCTTGTTGGAGTTATTGTTCCTACAAGAATTATAAGGAAATCAGTAAAAAACTTGCAGTTCAAACTGCCGAAGGAAAAGAGCAGTTGGAGAAAAAAAATCAACAGAAAGAGTCGCTCAAACAGACGGTGATCCTCCTACTTTTCAGGTGGTTGGAAAGTATAATTCGGCTCAATTTGCTGATTACGGCCTACTTCCCTAGTCATCATGTGCGTAATTTCCTGTATCGAAATATTTTTCGTGTTCATATTGGAAAAAATGCTGTTATTTATTACGGTGCGGAGATTCGTTCCCCGTGGAATCTGCATATTGGTGAAGGAAGTGTAATTGGGGATAGGGCTATTTTGGATGCAAGAAATGGAATTTATATTGGAGAAAATGTTAATCTGTCCAGTGGAGTATGGATTTGGACACTTCAGCATAATGTAAACGATCCATACTTTGCTACCAATAATGAAGGGAAATGCGTCAAGATTGGAGATCGTGCATGGCTTAGCTGTAGGAGCGTGATTCTTCCGGGCGTAACAATTGGCGAAGGTTGCGTAATTGCGGCAAGTGCGGTTGCAGCAAAATCCACAGAAGCGTTCTCAATCTATGGTGGAGTCCCTTGCAAAAAGATTGCGGATAGAAATCCAAATCTGGAATACCGCTTTAACGGATCTCATTTGCATTTTTTGTAAGAGAATGTATCCAAGTAATTCAATTCTACAGCGGAACTCTGATTGAATCGACAAGAAGGAAAGAATATGGTTAATAAAAATAAAGAACTGGCAGTTAATACTGCTATTCTGACAATTGGTCGGATTTGCACTCAGTTTATGAGTTTTTTCCTTATGCCGCTATATACAGCGGCATTATCCACAGAGGAGTATGGTGTTGTGGACTTGGTCGGAACATACACCTCGCTATTACTGCCAGTGGCACTTTTGCAGATTGATCAAGCGTTATTTCGCTTTCTAATTGATAAGCGAAACGATGAGGACGGAAAGAAGTATGTTTTAACGACCGCGGCTATTTTTTCCTTGGCACAGGTAGCAGTTGTAATTGCTGTTTTTCTGCTTTTTGGACGGTTTATATCGACAATCTACAAGTGGTACCTCTTGTGTAATCTGATTATGGCGATTTTTTCAAGTATGATGCTTCAAACAGCACGAGGTCTGGGCGACAATGTATCCTATGCAATTGCCAGTTTTTTATCTGCACTGGTAAACGTCATCTTAAATATCCTCACAATTCTCGTACTAAAAATGGGCGTGGTTGGCATGCTTGCAGCAACAATTGCAGGTAACTTTGTGGTTGCCGTGTACTTGTATTTTAAGGAAAAAATCTATTGCTATATTGACATCGGCTTCTTCAATAAGGGCGCCCTGAAAGCAATGTTGAAATACTCAGTCCCGCTAGTCCCGAATGCCTTAAGCTGGTGGGTACTGAGTGCATCGGATCGCAGTATTGTTCTGGTTTTCCTTGGAGCAGCATTTAATGGTCTGCTATCTGTCGGCCATAAATTTTCAAATCTGTTTATGGTTTTTTATAATATTTTTAATATTTCATGGACAGAGTCGGCGTCTTTACATCTGAATGAACCAGATTGTGAGGGGTTTATCTCTGGTGTAATAGTAAATATGTTCAAGCTGTTCAGTTCAATCGCCATCGGTATGATCGCTTGCATGCCGTTTGTATTTCCAATAATGATTAACGAGAAGTTCAACGACGCATACGGAATTATTCCACTGTTTATGCTGTCGTCTATTTTTAATGTAGTTGTTGGATTGTACAGTGTCATTTATGTTGCATTGAAAAAAACAAAGGAAATCGCAAAAACATCTGTCTATGCGGGCATAATCAATATCATCGTTCATCTAGTTCTAGTCAAATATATTGGGCTTTATGCGGCACCAGTATCCACAATCGTTGCATTTGGTTCAATGGCAGTGTACCGTTATTTTGATTTGAAGAAATATCTAAATGTTCCCTTACCAATGAGCGTTTTACTGCTTGTTAGCGGAATGTTTGTCCTCTCATGTGTGTCGTTTTATAGTAAAAATACGATTCTGCAAATCGTTATATTTTTTGTGATTGCCGTTGTTTGTGTGATAGCCAACAGATCGATTCTAATGGAAGCCGTACGACTGATTTTGGGAAAGCTTAATAGATTGATGGAAAGCAGATAATTTTAGCGGTCTTTGGTCTTGCAATGTAAAGAAAGAATCGAACGGAAAAAGCTAATAAAGGAAGATATTTTAGAGGATTTTCTGAAAGTTACTGATATAAAGTAGGAGTTGTGGCAATTTGAGTGGGACGATGAGTCAAAGCAGACCATTTAATAGCAATATGAGTGCAAATGAATTTCTTAAAATTCAAATAAGCTGAGGATGAATGACTTTAACATGTGCTATGCATGTGAGTTCCTTGATAGAAATAAGTATGCGGAGTCATTCAGCTGTAACTATGATCCTACAAGTGATGGTCAATAAAAATATCATTATATCTAAAAAGGAAAGAGGTTATCACCTATGCCCAGAACAAAAGGTAGCAAAAATAAGCCCAAAATGGTGACTGCTGATTTTGCAACGCAGATTGCAGAAAAGCAGTCTGCAAGAGAAACACTCTCTGCCGAAATCGCATCCATCACTGCGAATATCGATGCACTGAAAGCTGACCTGAAAACCAAGAAAGCAGAGCTGAAATCCATCGACAAGGAAATTGTCAAACTGGAAGCAAAAAAGGCAAAGGCAGATGCTAAAACTGCAGAAGAAGCAAAAAAGGCAGAAGCAGAGTCCGTTCTGAAAAAGCTGCTTGCCCAAGGCGTGAGTGCCGATGAAATCCTCGCAAAACTGAAATAACACGAAAAACCCGTGATGGACAGGCACAACGCGCCGTTCCATTACGGGTTTTAGGGTTATAAGAACATAAGTTCATCTGACGGCAACATCAAACTGAAAATGTGCCGGAAGGTTGAACTGTTTGATAAACGCATGGTGCTGGGCGTGATAGTGCCGTAGATCATATCCCAGATGATGTAGTTCAAGAAGTTTGACCAGCACCAGATTGAGGTGAATCCGTTTGGCTGCAGAAATCTGCGCAGCATCCAGCCCGCGCTTCGTCATTTGATAGACTTCATCACTGTCCAGCATCAGGTGGGATGTGAAAGCGTTATGCT
>PPYF01370275.1_pt1 | contig 49107 bp, 39 predicted proteins | sample 1559871 | NCBI WGS metagenome assembly PPYF01 (sample SAMN08240021, study PRJNA423297) | Human gut metagenome, whole genome shotgun sequencing project.
TCACCGGGCTAGCACTGATTCTCGGCGTCACGGCGGAGATTAGCGCCCTGCACGGACGGCTGCTGCCGGCCTCGCTTATCGCCGCTATTTTCACCCTCAGCCTCGCCGGCAATATGCCCATCTGGCAGCCATTGCTACTCTATGCACTGGGTACGCTGTGGTACGGTTTATTCAACTGGTGGTGGTTCTGGATGTGGCGCGAACAGCCGCTGCGGGAATCGCTCAGTCTGCTTTATCGCCAGCTCGCCGATTATTGCGAAGCCAAATACAGCCTGCTGACTCAGCACACCGACCCCAGCACGGCCCTGCCTCCGCTGTTGAATCGTCAGCAGAAGGTGGTGGATTTGATCTCCCAGTGCTACCAGCAGATGCACATGCTGGCGGCCAATCAGCACAACGATTACAAGAGATTGCTGCGCGCATTTCAGGTGGCTCTGGATTTACAAGAACACATCTCGGTTAGCCTGCACCAGCCAGAAGAAGTACAAAAGCTGGTTGAGCGCAGCCACGCCGAAGCGGTGATCCGCTGGAACGCGCAAACCGTCGCTGCCCGCCTGCGCGTGCTGGCCGACGATATTCTCTACCATCGCTACCCCAGCCGCTTCACGATGGAAAAACAAATTGGTGCGCTGGAAAAAATCGCCAACCAGCACCCGGACAACCCGGTCGGCCAGTTCTGCGCATGGCACTTTAGCCGCATTGCCAAAGTGCTACGCGGCCAGCGCCCGCTGTATCCGCGCAACCTAATGGCTGACAAAGAGCGTCGACTGCCGCTGTTCCCGGCGCTGAAAAGCTATCTGTCGCTAAAATCGCCGGCCCTGCGTAACGCCGCACGGTTGAGCGTAATGCTGAGTATTGCCAGCCTGATGGGTACGGCCCTGCATTTACCCAAGCCGTACTGGATCCTGATGACGGTGCTGCTGGTGACGCAAAACGGCTATGGCGCCACCCGCGTACGCATTTTCCACCGGGCTGCGGGCACCCTTGCCGGCCTTGTGATTGCCGCTTTCGCCCTGCACTTCCATACGCCACAGTGGTTAACGCTCTCCGGGATGCTGATCATTACTCTCGGCAGCTATTTGATTATCCGCCGCAGCTACGGCTGGGCGACGGTCGGTTTCACCGTTACTGCGGTATATACGCTGCAAATTCTGACGCTTAACGGCGAGCAATTTATCGTTGCCCGCTTTATCGACACCATCATCGGCTGCCTGATTGCTTTTGGCGGTATGCTCTGGCTGTGGCCACAGTGGCAAAGCGGCCAGCTACGGCAAAACGCCCAGGCTGCGCTGGAGGCCGACCAGGAAGCCATTCGTTTGATTCTCAGCTCCGACCCGCAGGCTCCCAAACTGGCGTATCTGCGTATGCGTGTTAATCAGGCGCACAACACGCTGTTTAACACCCTCAATCAGGCCATGCAGGAGCCCGGTTTCAACTCGCGCTATCTGGAAGATATGAAGCTGTGGGTGACCCACAGCCAGTTTATCGTCGAGCATATCAACGCCATGACTACGCTGGCGCGCGAGCATGAGATGCTGACGCCCAATCTGGCGCAACAATATCTGGAGTCGTGTGAAATTGCGCTTCAGCGCTGTCAGCAGCGTCTGGAGTACGATGAGGCGGGGAGCAGCGGTGAGGTCAACATCATGGAAGCACCGGACGCTCTGTCCCACGGGCCGTTAAGCACCATGGAACAGCATCTCCAGCGTATTCTGGGGCATCTGAACACCATGCACACTATCTCTTCAGTGGCCTGGCGCCAGCGCCCACGGCACGGCGGCTGGTTAAAACGGCGGGCTAACTGACGATTTTTGCCACGGCCTGAGCGAAACGCTGCATACCTTCGTCAATATCCACCTCTTCCACCACCAGCGACGGTGCAAAACGCATTACGTCAGGGCCGGCGTTCAACACCATCACACCCACGTCTGCCGCCGCGTAGAGGAAATCACGCGCTCGGCCTTTGTACTTAGCGTTAAGCTCGGCACCAATCAGCAGCCCCATACCGCGTACATCGCTGAAGACATCGTACTTCGCGTTAATCTGCTGCAGGTGCTGCACAAAGCGTTCGCGTTTTGCGCTCACCCCGTTCAGTACTTCCGGCGTGTTAATGATGTCGAAGGCGGCGCCAGCAACGGCACAGGCCAGCGGGTTACCGCCGTAGGTTGAACCGTGGGAGCCGACGTGGAAGGCGCTGGCGATCTCTTCGGTGGTCAACATCGCGCTCACCGGGAAACCGCCGCCCAGCGCTTTGGCGCTGGTCAGAATGTCCGGCGTCACGCCGTAGTGCATATAGGCGAACAGTGAACCCGTACGCCCCATCCCGCTTTGCACTTCATCAAATACCAACAGCGCCTGATGCTTATCGCACAGCGCGCGCAGGCCCTGGAGAAATTCCGGCGTTGCCGCCAGGACCCCGCCTTCCCCCTGAATTGGCTCCACCACGATAGCGCAGGTATGATCGTCCATCACCGCTTCAACCGCATGCAGGTCGTTAAACGGGACGTGGACAATATCGGCCGGCTTGGGGCCAAAGCCGTCGGAGTATTTAGGTTGGCCGCCCACGGAGACAGTAAACAGAGAACGCCCATGGAACGCGTTGTGGAAGGCGATGATCTTGGTTTTATACGGACTGTGGCGAGTCGACGCGTAATAGCGCGCCAGCTTAAACGCCGTTTCGTTTGCTTCTGTGCCAGAGTTCATAAACACCACGCGTTCGGCGAAGGTGGCATCCACCAGCTTCTGACCCAGGCGCAGCGCCGGCTCGTTGGTAAACACGTTGCTGGTGTGCCACAGCGTTTCGCCCTGGCTTTTCAGCGCCTCAACCAGCGCCGGGTGACAATGACCCAGCGCCGTCACCGCAATACCGCCCGCAAAATCGACGTACTCTTTGCCTTGCTGATCCCACACGCGGCTGCCTTTACCCTTCACCGGAATAAATTCCGCCGGTGCATAAATTGGCAAAATGACCTGATCGAAGGTCGCGCGGGTGATTGCAGGTTGTTTGGTTACCATGTCATGCCCTTCTTCAAACGATGCAGCAATGATTGTGAAATTATATCCACAAAATATGCATAAAAAATCACACCATAGCAACTACTATCGATTGAGAAAGTTAGCCAGCAGCTCATGCCCCTGTTCACTGAGGATGCTTTCCGGATGGAACTGCACGCCTTCCAGATCCCATTCACGATGGCGGATCCCCATGATTTCACCCGCTTCGCTGCGCGCGGTGACTTCAAAGCAGTCGGCAAGGGTATCCGGGTCAATGAGTAGTGAGTGATAGCGAGTGACGGTCAGCGGGTTAATCAGGCCGCGAAACACGCCCTGCTGCTGGTGGGTAATCGGTGAGGTTTTGCCATGCATCACTTTTGTCGCGCGGACAATGCGCGCACCGAACGCCTGAGCGATAGCCTGATGGCCTAAGCAGACGCCGAGCAGCGGCACTTTACCCGCATAATGGCGAATGACATCAAGAGAGATACCGGCTTCATCCGGCGTGCAGGGTCCGGGGGAGATAACGATTTTGTCCGGCGCCAACTGAGCGATTTCATCAAGGGTAATGTCGTCATTACGCCTGACCATTACGCTGGCTCCCAGCTCACAAAAATACTGGTAGAGGTTCCAGGTAAAAGAATCGTAGTTATCAATCAGCAGGATCATGGCGGCTCCGGTCGTTTATCTGCCGCCATTCTACCGGGTGCTTACTGCTTTAGCGATACGGGCGGCAGCCTCATGCTGATGCCGCCCCGCCTCGTTTATGGCAGAACTTTTGCTGACAGGATAACGATAGGCTTAGACGGCACGTTCTGATACGGCCCAACGTTGTGGCTCGGCACCTGGGAAATTTTATCCGCGACATCCATCCCCTTCACCACTTTGCCGAAGACGGCATAGCCAAAATCACGCTGGCCGTGATCCAGGAAGGCGTTATCCGCCACGTTGATGAAGAACTGGCTGGTTGCGCTATCTTTATCAGCAGTACGCGCCATGGCGATAGTGCCACGGGTGTTACGCAGGCCGTTATCCGCTTCGTTTTTAATGGGTGGGTTTGGCTGCTTCTGCTGCATCTGCTCGTTAAAACCGCCGCCCTGAACCATAAAGCCTGGGATCACGCGGTGGAACGTGGTGTTGTTGTAAAAACCGCTGTTGACGTATTTCAGGAAGTTTTCAACCGATACTGGCGCTTTCTGGCTATCCAGCTGCAGCTCGATGTTACCGGCCGAAGTGGTCAGCAGCACGTGCGGGTTGTTGGTCGCCGCGAGCGCCGCAGGCGCCATAGTGGAGAGAGCGAAAACAGCCGCCACGGCCGCCAGAGTTGATTTGAGCATGAGAATTCCTTTAACGAGTGCAGTAGTGAAAGCAAGTGGCTTGATTCTAAAGAGGCTGAGCCCCACAGGCCAGTGCTTTACTAAAGTTTACGTGGATGTAACGCTTATAATGATCAGGGTAAGAAATGGTGAATTCATTTTTGTGATCTTGATCACATCGAACAATGTAATACGTCATCGTTTGCGTAATAAAACTATGAATACATCACTGCAGTGAATAAAATCTGCACGCTCAGCGCAGAGTCAATGCGCTTTACACAACTATTCACAGGCCAGTCATGACTAACAGCAACCGTATCAAGCTCACATGGATTAGCTTCTTCTCCTACGCCCTTACCGGCGCGTTGGTGATCGTCACCGGGATGGTGATGGGAAATATTGCCGATTACTTTAATCTGCCCGTTTCCAGCATGAGTAACACCTTCACCTTCCTGAACGCCGGGATCCTGATCTCCATCTTCCTCAATGCCTGGCTGATGGAAATCGTGCCGCTGAAAACGCAGCTGCGTTTTGGTTTTGTGCTGATGGTTCTCGCCGTTGCGGGTCAGATGACCACTCACAGCCTTGCGCTGTTCTCCGCCGCCATGTTCGTTCTGGGCCTGGTCAGCGGGATTACCATGTCGATTGGTACGTTCCTTATCACCCACATGTATGAAGGACGTCAGCGCGGTGCACGCCTGCTGTTTACCGACTCCTTCTTCAGCATGGCAGGGATGATCTTCCCGATGGTCGCCGCTGTTCTCCTGGCACGCAGCATTGAGTGGTACTGGGTATATGCCTGTATTGGTCTGGTTTACGTGGCGATCTTTATTCTGACCTTCGGCTGCGACTTCCCGGTACTGGGCAAAAAAGCGCAGCAGGAAGACCAGCCGGTGGCGAAAGAAAAATGGGGTATCGGCGTTCTGTTCCTGTCTATCGCTGCGCTGTGCTATATCCTTGGCCAGTTGGGCTTTATCTCTTGGGTACCGGAATACGCTAAAGGCCTCGGCATGAGTCTGAATGACGCCGGCAAACTGGTGAGCGATTTCTGGATGTCTTACATGTTCGGCATGTGGGCCTTTAGTTTCATCCTGCGCTTCTTCGACCTGCAGCGTATCCTGACGGTGCTGGCGGGCATTGCTACCGTCATGATGTATTTGTTCAACCACGGCGACCCGCAGCATCTGGCTTGGTTCATTCTGACGTTGGGCTTCTTCTCCAGCGCCATCTACACCTCTATCATTACGCTGGGTTCCTTGCAGACCAAAGTCGCCTCCCCAAAACTGGTTAACTTTGTTCTGACCTGCGGCACCATTGGCACCATGCTGACCTTCGTGGTGACTGGCCCGATTGTGGCCAGCAGTGGCCCACTGGCTGCACTGACCACCGCGAACGCACTGTACGCCGTCGTCTTCGTGATGTGTCTTATCCTCGGCTTTGTGAGCCGTCATCGCCAACACGCGGCGAACGCGTCTCACTAACCCACAATGCCCCTTTTCTAGCGAGAAGGGGCGTCTTTGAGTCATTCTTTGCCACGCACACCTTCCTGCCGTTTATTTGCTCACTTTGTACAAAAAACCACCTCACGATAAAGTTGAGTATTTTCCGCAACTTACAAAACCACTTAAAAATCATCACTCTACTCATTAAGGGGTAGCTAAAGGCTAAATTGATTTGAATCAATAATCGCAATAGCTGAATCGTTAAGGTAGGCAGTATTAGAATAGAAATCGAGGCAAAAATGAGCAAAGTCAGACTCGCAATTATCGGTAATGGCATGGTCGGCCACCGTTTTATTGAGGATATTCTCGATAAAGCCGACGCTAGCCAGTTCGATATTACCGTCTTCTGTGAAGAACCCCGCATCGCCTACGACCGTGTCCACCTCTCGTCTTACTTCTCTCACCACACGGCAGAAGAGCTGTCCCTGGTACGTGAAGGCTTCTATGAGAAGCACGGTGTGAAGGTTCTGGTCGGCGAACGCGCTATCACCATCAACCGCAAAGAGAAGGTGATTCACTCCAGCGCAGGCCGTACCGTCTTTTACGACAAGCTGATTATGGCCACCGGTTCTTATCCATGGATCCCGCCAATCAAAGGTTCTGAAACTCAGGATTGCTTCGTCTACCGTACGATTGAAGATCTGAACGCCATTGAGAACTGCGCGCGCCGTAGCAAACGCGGTGCGGTGGTCGGCGGGGGTCTGCTGGGCCTTGAAGCCGCTGGCGCGCTGAAAAACCTCGGCATCGAAACTCACGTTATCGAATTTGCCCCTATGCTGATGGCCGAGCAGCTCGACCAGATGGGCGGCGAGCAGCTGAAGCGCAAAATCGAAAGCATGGGTGTGAAGGTTCACACCAACAAGAACACCAAAGAGATCGTGCAGGAAGGCGAGAACGCGCGTAAAACCATGCGCTTTGCCGACGGCAGCCAGCTTGAAGTCGACTTTATCGTCTTCTCCACCGGTATTCGCCCTCGCGATAAACTGGCTACCCAGTGCGGTCTCGAAGTCGCCCAGCGCGGCGGCATTATGATTAATGATAGCTGCCAGACCTCTGACCCAGATATCTATGCTATCGGCGAATGTGCTAGCTGGAAAAACCGCGTGTACGGCCTGGTTGCGCCGGGCTACAAAATGGCGCAGGTTGCCGTTGACCATATCCTCGGCAGCGAAAACAGCTTCCAGGGTGCGGATATGAGCGCCAAGCTGAAATTGCTGGGCGTAGACGTCGGTGGTATTGGCGATGCTCATGGCCGTACGCCTGGCGCACGCAGCTATGTTTACCTCGATGAAAACAAAGAGGTCTACAAACGCCTGATCGTTAGCCCAGACAATAAAACGCTACTCGGCGCAGTGTTGGTGGGTGACACCAGCGACTACGGCAACCTGCTGCAGCTGGCGCTGAATGCGATTGAACTGCCGGAAAATCCAGACTCGCTGATTCTGCCGGCGCATGCCAGCGGTGGTAAACCGTCAATCGGCGTCGACAAACTGCCGGACAGCGCACAGATTTGCTCCTGCTTCGACGTGACTAAAGGCGCACTGATCGCCGCCATCAACAAAGGTTGCCATACCGTCGCGGCGCTGAAGGCTGAAACTAAAGCCGGCACCGGCTGCGGTGGCTGTATCCCGCTGGTGACTCAGGTGCTGAACGCTGAGCTGGCGAAACAGGGTATCGAAGTTAACCACAGCCTGTGCGAACACTTCGCCTTTACCCGTCAGGAGCTGTATCACCTGATTCGCGTCGAAGGTATCAAGTCCTTTGATGAGCTGCTGGCGAAATACGGCAAAGGTTACGGCTGTGAAGTCTGTAAGCCGACCGTTGGTTCCCTGCTGGCTTCCTGCTGGAATGAATTCATCCTGAAGCCGCAGCACACGCCGCTGCAGGACACCAACGACAACTTCCTGGCTAACATCCAGAAAGACGGTACCTACTCCGTGATCCCGCGCTCCGCAGGCGGCGAAATCACGCCGGAAGGCCTGGTAGCTGTCGGTCGTATCGCCCGTGAGTTTAATCTGTACACCAAAATCACCGGTTCTCAGCGTATCGGCCTGTTCGGGGCGCAGAAAGATGACCTGCCGGAAATCTGGCGTCAGCTGATTGAAGCCGGCTTCGAAACCGGTCATGCCTATGCCAAAGCGCTGCGTATGGCCAAAACCTGCGTAGGCAGCACCTGGTGCCGTTACGGCGTGGGCGACAGCGTAGGCTTCGGCGTCGAGCTGGAAAACCGCTACAAGGGCATCCGTACGCCGCATAAGATGAAGTTTGGCGTCTCCGGCTGTACCCGCGAATGTGCGGAAGCGCAGGGCAAAGATGTGGGCATTATTGCTACCGAGAAAGGCTGGAACCTGTACGTCTGCGGTAACGGCGGCATGAAACCGCGCCATGCGGATCTGCTGGCAGCTGACCTCGACCGCGACATGCTGGTCAAATATCTCGACCGCTTCATGATGTTCTACATCCGTACCGCCGATAAACTGACGCGTACCGCTCCGTGGCTGGATAACATGGAAGGCGGTATCGACTATCTGCGCGCCGTGATCATTGACGACAAACTGGGCCTCAACCAGCATCTGGAAGAAGAGATCGCCCGCCTGCGCGCCGAGTTTGCCTGCGAATGGACTGAAACGGTTAACGATCCGGCCGCTCAGGTTCGTTTCAAACACTTTATCAACAGCGAGCAGCGTGACCCGAATGTCCAGGTGGTTGCCGAGCGTGCACAGCATCGTCCGGCTACGCCGTATGAACGTATCCCGGTCACTCTGGTGGAGGAAAACGCATGAGCCAGTGGGTAAATATCTGCAAGATTGACGCAATCCTGCCAGCAACGGGCGTTTGTGCGCTGCTGGGCGACAAACAGGTCGCCGTGTTTCGTCCTTATGCCGACGACCAGGTTTTCGCCATCAGCAACATCGATCCGTTTTTCGAGTCGAGCGTGCTCTCTCGCGGTCTGATCGCTGAACATCAGGGCGAACTGTGGGTCGCCAGCCCGTTGAAAAAGCAGCGCTTCCGCCTGCGTGACGGGCTGTGTATGGAAGACGAAAGTCATTCCGTCACCCATTATGAAGCGCGCGTCAAAGACGGTCAGGTACAGCTACGCCTTAACTAATTCGAGCAGCCGGAAGATGGCAGGATAGCCAATCGCCAGGCGCGTCGATAAACGCGTCACTGGGGGTCAGTGAACACAGCCAGCGCGCCGGCGGCTTGAAGCATGACAGGTATAAACGTCTGAACGTTTGGGCATAAGTAATAGCTAAAACTTATGACCTTAAAGGGGTAGCAGCAGGAAAAATCGTGTATCCCATACGATGTCTGCTGTTATCCTTATCCGCATTATTCATCTCGTGTATTTCCTTTGCTAATTCCGTGAGGTTGTCCCGTGGATCACTTACCCATCTTTTGCCAACTGCGCAATCGCGACTGCTTGCTGGTCGGCGGCGGTGATGTTGCTGAACGTAAAGCACGCTTGCTGCTCGACGCGGGCGCGCGTCTGACGGTAAATGCCCGGGATTACGTCCCACAGTTTCACGTCTGGGCCGATGCGGGAATGCTCACGCTGGCAATCGGTGATTTTCAGCCCGCGCTGCTGGATACCTGCTGGCTGGCCATTGCTGCCACCGACGACGATGCCGTCAATCAACGGGTGAGCGATGAAGCGGAGGCGCGCCGTATCTTCTGCAACGTGGTGGATGCGCCGAAGGCCGCCAGCTTCATTATGCCCTCAATAATCGACCGCTCGCCGCTGATGGTCGCCGTCTCTTCCGGCGGTACCTCGCCGGTACTGGCACGCCTGCTACGCGAAAAGCTGGAAGCCGTTCTGCCGCAGCATCTGGGTCAGGTCGCACTCTACGCAGGGCAGCTCCGCGCCCGCGTGAAGCAACAGTTTGCCACCATGGGCGAGCGCCGCCGTTTCTGGGAAAAACTGTTTATGAATGACCGCCTGGCGCAATCGCTGGCGAATCAGGATAAGCAGGCTATCGCCGAAACCACCGAGCACCTGCTCAATACGCCGCTGGATCATCGCGGCGAAGTCGTGCTCGTGGGGGCTGGGCCTGGAGATGCTGGGCTGCTCACGCTGAAAGGCCTACAGCAAATTCAACAGGCGGACGTGGTGGTCTACGACCGACTGGTTTCCGACGATATAATGGACCTGGTGCGCCGCGATGCCGACCGTATCTTCGTGGGCAAACGTGCGGGCTACCACTGCGTCCCTCAGGATGAAATTAACCAGATTTTGCTGCGCGAGGCGCAGCAAGGTAAACGCGTGGTGCGCCTGAAAGGCGGCGACCCATTCATCTTCGGTCGCGGCGGTGAAGAGCTGGAAACGCTGTGCGATGCCGGTATCCCCTTCTCTGTCGTGCCTGGCATTACCGCCGCTTCAGGTTGCTCTGCCTACTCAGGCATTCCACTGACCCATCGCGACTATGCGCAGAGCGTACGCCTGGTTACCGGACATCTGAAGACCGGCGGGGAGCTGGATTGGGAAAACCTGGCCGCTGAGAAACAGACGCTGGTGTTCTACATGGGGCTTAATCAGGCGGCCACCATCCAGCAAAAGCTGATTGAGCACGGTATGCAGGCCGATATGCCGGTGGCTATCGTCGAGAATGGTACGGCGATTACCCAGCGGGTGATTGACGGTCAATTGACGCAGTTGGGGGAACTGGCGCAGCAGATGGCCAGCCCGGCGCTGATTATCGTCGGCCGTGTGGTGGGGCTTCGTGACAGACTCAACTGGTTCTCAAACCACTAAAGACAAAAAAACCGGGATTATCCCGGTTTTTTTATTCACTGCTGCAGCGCTTATGGCTTGGCCACAAAGCCAATCGCTTCGTACACCGCTTTCAGGGTCTGCGCCGCACGAGCGCTGGCTTTATCTGCCCCGTCCTTCATGACCTTCTGCAGGAAAGCTTCGTCATTGCGATAACGGTGATAACGTTCCTGAAGCTCAGTCAACATGCCGGAAACCGCTTCAGCCACTTCGCCCTTCAGGTGACCGTACATTTTCCCTTCAAAGTGCTGCTCAAGCTCAGAAATGCTCTGGCCGGTCACGCCGGAGAGAATGTCCAGCAGGTTAGAAACACCCGCTTTGTTCTGCACGTCGTAGCGCACCACTGGTGGCTCATCGCCATCGGTCATGGCGCGTTTGATCTTCTTGACCACGGATTTCGGATCTTCCAGCAGACCAATCACGTTATTGCGGTTGTCGTCTGACTTGGACATCTTCTTAGTCGGTTCCAACAGCGACATCACGCGCGCACCGGACTTAGGAATGAATGGCTCAGGCACTTTGAACACATCACCGTAAATCGCATTGAAGCGCTGGGCGATATCGCGGCTCAACTCCAGGTGCTGTTTCTGATCTTCACCGACCGGAACCTGATTGGTCTGATACAGCAGGATATCGGCAGCCATCAGTACCGGATAGTCAAACAGACCGGCGTTGATGTTTTCCGCATAGCGGGCAGATTTATCTTTGAACTGGGTCATACGGCTCAGTTCACCAAAATAGGTGTAGCAGTTCAGCGCCCAGCCCAACTGAGCGTGCTCAGGCACGTGGGACTGAACGAAGATAGTGCTTTTTTCCGGATCGATACCGCAGGCGAGGTACAGCGCCAGGGTGTCGAGAGTCGCTTTACGCAGCGCCTGAGGATCCTGACGGACGGTGATAGCGTGTTGGTCAACGATACAGTAGATGCAGTGGTAGTCATCCTGCATGTTAACCCACTGACGCAGCGCACCCATGTAGTTACCGATGGTCAGTTCACCTGACGGCTGTGCGCCGCTAAATACGATGGGCTTAGTCATGTTCTGATTCCTGAGGTTCAAGATTAGGCAGCCCGAGAGCGGGCAAAAGTTCATTAAAATGGTTGAAGACGACGTCCGGTTCGCTCTGGGCGATGGCTTCGCCGTAGTTGTAGCCGTAGGTCAAACCGACTGATGGGCAACCCGCCGCTTTGGCAGCCTGGATGTCATTACGCGAATCGCCAACAAACAGCAGCATGTCGACCGCCAGCCCCAGTTTCTCCGCCACTTTCAGCAGCGGCTCCGGATGCGGCTTTTTGTTCTGTACGTCATCACCGCCAATCACTACCGTAAAATAACGAGCGATGCCCAGCGATTGCAGAATCGGGGCCACAAACGGCGTCGGCTTATTGGTCACCAGCGCCAGCGGCAGGCCGCTGTTATGCAGCGCCGCTAGGGTTTGCTCAACGTGCGGGAACAGGAAGCTCCCCTCTTCAGCAAACTCGGCATAGTATCGGTCAAACAGACGGCGCAGCACGCGCAGCTGTTCATCCTGCGGGATATCGTGGCTATCGACAGAAGGTTTGCCCTGCGAGGCACGCAGCGTGGCGCGCTCCTGACGAGCCCAGTTCAGCGCCCGCTCCATCAGCACATCGGCGCCGTTACCGATCCAGGTGATAACTCGTTCTTCACCCGCCACCGGCAGTTCAAGCGCATACAGCGCGCTGTCTACCGCAGCCGCTAAACCTGGCGCGCTGTCTACCAGCGTACCGTCGAGGTCAAACGCGACGCCGCGAATAGTCTTTAATTTATCCATGACTTACCTTTGCCAGTTCACTACGCATTTCATCAACGACTTTTTTGTAGTCTGGTTGGCCAAAAATAGCAGAACCGGCGACAAACATGTCCGCCCCGGCCGCTGCGATTTCGCTAATGTTATTCACCTTCACCCCGCCGTCCACTTCCAGACGGATATCGTAGCCGGACTCATCAATACGACGGCGCACTTCACGCAGCTTTTCCAGCGTGTGAGGAATAAAGGATTGACCACCAAAGCCTGGGTTAACCGACATCAGCAAAATGACGTCCAGCTTGTCCATCACGTAGTCAAGATAGCTCAGCGGTGTCGCGGGGTTAAACACCAGGCCCGCTTTACAGCCATGCTCTTTGATAAGCTGCAGCGTGCGGTCAATGTGTTCGGAGGCTTCCGGGTGGAACGTGATAATGCTGGCTCCTGCGGCCGCAAAATCCGGAACGATACGGTCAACGGGCTTCACCATCAGATGCACGTCAATAGGTGCGGTAATGCCATAATCACGCAGTGATTTCAGCACCATCGGGCCGATGGTCAGGTTCGGTACGTAATGGTTATCCATAACATCGAAATGAACCACATCTGCCCCGGCGGCCAGCACACGGGCAGTGTCCTCCCCCAGGCGGGCAAAATCAGCCGACAAAATTGAAGGGGCAATAAGGTACTGTTTCATCCGCATCTCCTCAAAGCCTATCCCATTAGGCTATTAACGTTGTTTTTTGCCAGGTGGCCGATAGAGCGCTAGCAGTTCTTCCACCTTTTTACGCGTGCCGCCGTTGCGGCTGATGCTGCGTCGAACTTTTACGGTATGGGTATCCGTCGCGTTTTTGTACCAGTCCAGCGTTAGCGGCGTTCGGTGATTTGAAATCAACACCGGGATCCGCTTTGCCATCAGTTCTTCCGCTTTCTTCGCCAGAATTTCTTGCTGTTCAAGGCTGAAGCTGTTGGTGTGGTAAGCGGTAAAATTCGCCGTCGCCGAGAGTGGTGCATACGGTGGGTCGCAATACACCACCGCATTCTTCCCCGCTCGCTTCATGCACTCTTCGTAAGATTCGCAGTAAAACTCCGCATTCTGCGCTTTCTCGGCGAAGTGGCGCAGTTCGGCTTCCGGGAAGTAAGGTTTTTTATAACGCCCAAAGGGAACGTTAAACTCACCGCGCAGGTTATAACGGCACAGACCGTTGTAGCCATGACGATTAAGGTATAAAAACAGCACCGCACGCCGGAACAGGTCGGTGCTACGGTTAAACTCTTCGCGCAACTGGTAGTAGCATTCCGCGTTATTGGTTTCAGGCACGAACAGAGCCTGCGCCTGTTCTACGTACTCATCGGCGCGCGTTTTAACGATTTTGTAGAGCTCGATAAGGTCGCTGTTGATATCAGCCAGAATATAACGCGAAAAATCGGTATTCAAGAATACCGATCCAGCACCAACGAAGGGTTCAACCAGACAATCGCCTTCCGGCAGATGATGTCTTATATCGTCGAGTAGAGGGTACTTGCCCCCCGCCCATTTAAGAAAAGCGCGATTTTTTTTCATGCGGCCTGACTAATTACACTTTCTCCGGCTGTGGAGAAAGGCTCCGACAGCATCCTGCGCTTCTTCGTTCCTTCATGCGGCACCAGGGCCGCATGAAGGAACGGTGTCGAGATTGAAACGACGATTATTTCAGGTCGGTCTGAACCTGACGCAGCGGTTTCGCCCACGGGTTCTTCGCCTGAACGTCAGCTGGCAGCGTAGTGACGGCTTTTTTTGCATCATCTTTCGACGCATAAATACCGCTCACCAGCACATACCATGGCTGACCGTTACGGGAGGTTTCATACACCACGTAGTTTTTCAGATTCTCTTTCTTCGCCCAACCGTTCAGGTTGTCGTAGTTGGAAGAGGAGCTGAGCTGCAGGGTGTAATGGGAACCCGAAGCGGACTTCAGCGAGTTGACGTCACCGGCTGACTTACCGGTTGCCGCCGCGGCAGGTGCCGTCGTGGCTGCAGTCGCCGTTGCGGCTGGAGCGGTAGTCGCTGCTGGTTTAGCGGTTTCCGTCGTCGTTGTCGGCGCTTTCGTCGGCGCAGTCGTTGTTGCCGTCGCCTTAGGCGCGGTCGTCACCGGCTTAGCTTCGGTAACAGGCTTACTTTGCGTCGTTGCCGCTGGCGTTTTCGCCGTGGCAACAGGCTGAGGCTTCGCTTCGATAACCGCATGTTTACGTTCTGGACGCGGCGTAGCAGCCGTAGTCTGACGTGGGGTTTCCGGTGCGGTGACCGCCGGGCGCGCGCCGTTACGAATTGGAGCAACGGTCGCCGGTTCAGTTGGCAGCGTGGAGTTCACCACCGCATTATCAATCTGGCCCTGCTGCTGCGTTAATGCGTTGTTCAGGTCGCCCTGCACTTCGACGCGCTGCTGACCATCCGGCGCAGCGGCTTGCTGACCCTGGGTTGGCGTAGAGGAAATCGGTGGCAAAGACACATCCTGCTGCGGGTTAGTCCCCTGCGCAGGCTGAGTGGTTGCGGTCTGATCGGCGTTATCACCGGAAAGAGAGATGCTCTTCTCGGTTGATGCACTTTGATCGCTGGAAGATGAAGGCGCTTTCAATGCCGAGCCGATGCCGACAATCAGCACCAGCAGCACCACGATCCCAAGACCCATCATAATATACTGACGGGAAGCAGGTTTACGTGGAGCAGCATTTTTACGTTTCCGCGGACGGCGCTCTACAACTTCGTCAGCGCTTTCTGCATCTTCATCATCGGATTCATAGTATTCGTCTTCCGGCTCAGCTTCTTCACGTGCTTTGCGGCTACGGGAGGGACGACGCTCGTCAGCATCGAGTTCCACATCATCAAAATTGATCTGTGGCTCGCTGTCACGATCGGAAGACTGACGAGAACGACCAGTACGACGATCGCTGGGATCGGGTTTCAGCTCGTCTTCTGGTTTAAATTCATCCATTTAACACCCCACTAAAAGGCTTATGCTACGACTTTTGCACATCACCTGAAGTTAAAACACCGCGCGAACGCGGCTAGACCTTTCTTATATTTGCGCCCGCTGCGTATCAGCGATAGCGCCAAGAACCACATCGTGCGATACGCCACCGCGCACCTCACTCTTCCCGATGGCCAGCGGTAACACTAACCGCATTTCGCCCGCCAGGACTTTTTTATCTCGCATCATGTGCGGCAGATAGGCTTCAGCTGACATTTCCTGAGGCCCTGCAATCGGCAGGCCTGCGCGCTTAAGCAGCGCGATAATACGCTGCGTGTCCTCTGCGGCAAATTGACCCAGCCGTTCAGAGGCGTGCGCCGCCATCACCATACCGGCCGCCACGGCTTCACCGTGCAGCCAGTTACCGTACCCCATCTCGGCTTCGATCGCATGACCAAACGTATGTCCAAGATTGAGTAAAGCACGTAACCCGGTTTCGCGCTCGTCGGCTGCGACAACATCGGCTTTCAGCTCACAACAACGGCGAATACAGTACGCCATCGCTTTTTCGTCGAGTGCCATCAGCGCGTCGATATTCGCTTCCAGCCAGTCAAAGAACGGCGCATCAAGAATGATGCCGTATTTAATGACTTCAGCAAGTCCGGATGACAACTCGCGTTTCGGCAACGTTTTCAGGCAATCAAGGTCAACCACGACGGACGCGGGTTGCCAGAATGCACCGATCATATTTTTACCGAGGGGATGGTTGACCGCGGTCTTGCCGCCAACCGAAGAATCCACCTGCGACAGCAAGGTGGTGGGTACCTGGATAAAGCGTACGCCGCGCTGATAGCTCGCCGCCGCAAAACCGGTTAAGTCGCCAATCACGCCGCCACCCAATGCAACGAGGGTGGTGTCACGACCGTGCGGTTTTTGCAAAAGCGCGCTAAAAACGGTGTCCATTACCGACAGGCTTTTATACTGTTCGCCGTCCGGCAGAATGACGCTATCAACTTTCACGCCAATCTGCTCGAGCACAGAGCGGACCTGATCCAGGTAGAGAGGTGCCAGCGTTTCGTTGGTGACCAGCATAACCTGATCGCCAGACTTGAGCGGTAAGAAGGAAGCTGGATCGTTAAACAAACCAGCCGCGATGGTTATCGGGTAACTACGTTCCCCGAGAGTTACTGTAAGCCTCTCCATAACGCGACGTCCACCTTAGTGACTTATATTCGCTGGCGTTCTACCTTGCGGGCCAGTATTAGTTGCTTTCCAGCATGTGAATAATCTGGTTAGCGACAACTTTTGCGCTCTGATCATCGGTGCGAATGGTGACGTCAGCAATCTCTTCGTACAGCGGATTACGTTCATCAGCCAGCGCTTCAAGCACCTCACGTGGCGGTGTTTCAACCTGCAGCAGCGGGCGCTTTTTATCACGCTGAGTACGTGCTAGCTGTTTTTCAATGGTCGTTTCCAGATAAACGACGACACCACGAGCGGAGAGACGATTGCGCGTTTCACGTGATTTTACAGAACCGCCGCCTGTCGCCAGAACGATGCCCTGTTTTTCCGTTAACTCATTGATGATTTTTTCTTCGCGGTCACGGAAACCTTCTTCGCCTTCGACATCAAAGACCCAGCCCACGTCAGCGCCTGTTCGTTTCTCAATCTCTTGATCAGAATCGTAAAATTCCATATTGAGCTGTTGAGCCAGCTGGCGCCCAATAGTGCTTTTGCCGGCACCCATGGGCCCAACCAGAAAGATATTGCGTTTCTCTGCCATTTTTTTGGTACTACTAAGACTATTCGTTAATGATAAATCCGCGCCGCAGTCGATCGCGCGTCGCAGGACATGAACTGAAACCTCTTATGCAATAGAGCGAGAGTCAGACTGAAAATTATCTCAATACTACGACTGGTTTGGCAACAGATTAAATCAGCAGACCGCATGAGACGAAATGGAGTCAGTGACACTCAAATCGGTACTCCTTGTATGCTAAATCGGGGCCCACGTCAAACCCGAGGACGGCCTTCCCCCCTAAATAGTCCCGTTTACCGGCCGCTATTGCGCAGAAATAATACGTGGCGTAATAAACACGACCAATTCACGTCGTTCATTATCCTTACCATCGCGGCGAAAAAGATGGCCTAGCAGCGGAATATCGCCAAGAAATGGAATGCTATCAGTAGCATTTTTATGCTTTTGGGAAAAAACGCCCCCCAGAGCCAGCGTCTCACCGCTTTGTACCTCGACCTGTGTTTCAATCTCCTGCTTGTCGATGGTCATCACTTCACCATCGGCTTGTTGCAACACCTGCCCGGGCATATTTTCGCTGATCCGCAATTTCAGCCGCACGCGGTTGTTTGGCAAAACCGCCGGCGTCACCTCCATACCGAGCACCGCCTCCTTAAACTCCACCGAGGTCGCTCCACTTTCACCGCTCGATACCTGATAGGGAATCTCGCTCCCCTGTTTGATACTGGCCGGCTGCAGATGCGATGCCAGCAGTCGGGGGCTGGCGATAATATCCACCTTCTGTTTTTGCTCCAATGCCGACAGTTCGAGCTCTAGCAGGCGCCCGTTAATACGGCCAATATTAAAACCAGCATGAGTGGTGGCATCCGCAACCGAAAGATCGCTGTTTAACGTCGTTATTTTTCCAGACCCCGTTTTGCCCTCAGCATCAGCCAAATTCCATTTCACTCCCAGCTCCCGCAGGCTGGTCTCATTAATCGTCACGATATGCGCCGCCAGTTCAACCTGGCCGACGGGAATATCCATCTCATGGACCCATGCAGTAAAGGCGCTAAGGTGTTCACGGTCATCGTGAACGAGCAGCCGATTTGTCCGCTTATCCACCGTCAGCGCCCCCCTTTTACTGAGGAGTTTAGAACCGGACTTCGCCAGCTCTTCGGCATCGGCATAATTCAGCGAGAGGCTTCTGTCGCCGAGCGGCAACGTCAATTGATGCCGCTCTCTTTCCGCAGCCTCACGCGTACGAACCTCTTCATGCCAGCTCTTTGAATGAACGTGGAGCACGCCATGCTCCTCGCTTAATACCAGCCCCGCATTTGCAATCACCGTTTGCAGCGCCTTTTTCCACGCCAGATTATGCAGCTGTAACGACACAACGCCCTGAACGTCCGGCGCAATCACCAGGTTTTTCTGTTCCAAATCAGCCAGACTTTGCAGCACCTGCGCGACCGGCACATCATCGACCACCAGCGAGACGTTTTTCGCTGGGCTCAACAGCGGCGCGCTCAGCAGCAACAGCAGGCCTATCCTTTTTATCATCTTGCGTTCCTTCTCTTTTCCATTGCCAGTATCGTGGCTCACAGCCCGGTCCGACATCGACGGTCACACTGCCCTGCTTGATGTCGCTTACCTGCCACCCGGTATACAGCCGTTCTCCCTGCTCAATGCGATGCCATTTGTTTTCACTGCTTTCCAGCATGCCAATCCACCGATCAGCGGATTGCATCACGCCCCGCAAGTGCCATAGCGAAAGCTGAGCGGCCTGGCACGCATCCATGACCGGAACAAACGGGTCCCGCATACCGCAAATCAGCGGAAGGGTGAGGTACAAAAGCAGCCGGTAGTTAGGATTCTTCATTACGCACCAACTGGAGAGTGAGGCTCAACACGCCTTTTTCAGCACTCAGGGAGAACGCCAAAACCTGCATATCGCGCTCCGCTAGCATTGAGAACGTAGAGGGCACCTGCTGCCATGGCCCCTCCAGAGACATATCGCCCCCCGAGCCAGATGGCACCCAGCTCACCAGCCGGACGCCCTCTCGCTGAAAATCCACCGGGGAAAATGCGACCGGCTGCGGATCGTTCAGCATTTTCTCGCTCAGTTCCGTGGCCAGACTGGGCATGATCCGGCGCCAATTATTGAGGTTGATATTCTGCTCTGCCCGCCATGAGGTACGGCTTTCCAACGCCCGGGAATACGCCTGGTGCCCCACCTCAAAACTGGCATAAAGACCCAGCAAAATAGCCGCACCTGCCAGGCTTTTTACCATGGTCGTCAATGAACATCGCGGCCAGCGTTCAGGGAGCTGCATTGTGCACCGCCTCGGATAGCTGATACTGGAACTGCCAAAACCCATCGCTACCACGATGGATTTTTCCCGCCTTACCGGGCATAAAGCCGGACACGCGCTGAAGTTCTTGCTCCAGCACCGACAGCGCCGAAAACTGCGTCAGGACTCCGGTAAGCGACAGCGTGCCGCGCCGGTAGCTCAGTGCATTCAGCCATGCCTGCTTCGGAAGCTGTTTCGATAAGGCGAATAGCCGCGGTGACCAGGCCTGCGTTGCCTCTTTCATCGCCCGCCGCTTTTGAGCCCGTGCTCTTTGCTGCGCATTGGCCTTGAGCTGTTGATCGCGCCGCACGAGCTGCTGGTGAATCTGCCGTTCAGCCAGCCGATGAATTTCGCTCACCTGCCTTTCGGCCTGCCAGTACCCCGCCGCGTAAAACGCCATGCCACCGCATATTAGCCAGCTCATACAGACCCGCAGCCCCCAGCGCTGAAGGCAACGGTGGAACTGGATGCGCCGCCAGGGCAGAAAATTCACGGATGGACTGATCACCATGGCGTACTCATCGCCAACGCAATGGCCACCGTGAATTCATCGCCGCATGCGGGGAGTGGCGGTTGTTTCTGAACGATAGTCTCCCAGGGATCGAAACGGTGACTGTCCGAAGCGCCCCCGCTACAGCACACGATACGATGGGGTTCAACGCCCAGCTTATCGCTCAACGCTCGCATTGAGGTGGCATCATCCGGCGTCTCATACCCCCACCCCTCGCGGCAAGCCCAGAGCCAATGCGCGCGATCGCGCCACACCAGTACCGCATCGCTCGCTTCCAGGTGCGGCAGGAATATCTGCAGCGCGCAGGCATCCGGTGTGATCGCCGCGACCTGCAGCCGTAGCGACCGTGCCAAACGCTGAAGACGAGAAACATCCTGACGCTGAGCGGCCGTTACGTTCCAGCTCCCCCGATCATCGGCCAGATGATAGTCAAAACTGATCGATGCGGGGACCATCTCTAACTGCTGCTCCATCGCGCTGGCAATCCATGCGGATTGTTCATTCTCACGCAGCGTCATTGCCGCGCGCGGCAGGCTTTTTTGTAAGGTTCGATGAGCGGGAAAAGCAATGCTAACCGCGTGTTGTCGGGGCAACTCTCGTCGCCAGGGCGAGAGTACCGACAGCAGCGCATCATCGGCCTGCTGCGGAGAGGTGGTTGCCGGTAGTGGAAGTTGCCACCAACGCTTCAGAGACCATCCACATCGGCTATGCTGAAGAGCGATGATAAAGACATTTTCTTGCTGAAGATGAAGACCTAACTGCCAGGATTTGAAAGCCATTTCACGATTATCCTTACGCCGCCATCAGAATGTCGGCTATATCAATGATCCAGGCTTGCCTTTATACTACCGCGCGTTTGTTTATAAACTGCCCAAATGACACTCAATGGGAAATCTCCGGTGAAGTTCGTAAAGTATTTATTCATCCTTGCAGTCTGTTGCATTCTGCTGGGAGCAGGCTCGATCTACGGCCTCTACAAATATATTGAGCCGCAGCTGCCAGACGTGGCGACGCTCAAAGACGTGCGCCTTCAGGTGCCGATGCAGGTCTATAGCGCGGACGGTGAGCTGATTGCGCAATATGGTGAGAAACGTCGTATCCCAATGACCCTTGACCAGATCCCTCCGGTAATGGTGAAAGCGTTTATTGCGACCGAAGATAGCCGTTTCTATGAGCACCACGGTATCGACCCGATTGGCATCTTCCGTGCGGCAAGCGTGGCGCTGGTCAATGGTCATGCCTCTCAGGGTGCCAGTACCATCACCCAGCAGCTTGCACGTAACTTCTTCCTCAGTCCTGAAAAAACGCTGATGCGTAAAATAAAGGAAGCGTTCCTTGCGATCCGCATCGAGCAAATGCTGAGTAAAGACGAAATTCTTGAGCTGTATTTGAACAAGATTTACCTCGGCTATCGCGCTTACGGCGTGGGGGCTGCGTCACAGGTGTACTTTGGTAAGCCTGCGGATCAGCTCTCCCTAAGCGAGATGGCGGTGATTGCCGGTTTGCCGAAAGCACCGTCAACCTTCAACCCGCTGTACTCGCTGGATCGCGCCACCGCACGTCGTAATGTGGTGCTGTCGCGTATGCTGAGCGAAGGCTATATCAGCCAGCAGCAGTACGATCAGGCGCGCAGCGAAGCGATTGATGCCAACTATCACGCCCCGGAAATTGCCTTCTCTTCACCGTATCTGACCGAAATGGTGCGCCAGGATATGGTTAAACAGTACGGCGAGCAGGCCTACGAAGACGGTTATCGCGTTTACACCACCATCACCCGCAAGAATCAGCAGGCGGCTCAACAGGCGCTACGCAATAACGTGATGGATTACGACATGCGTCACGGCTATCGCGGCCCGTCCAACGTGCTGTGGAAAGCCGGTGAACCGGCGTGGGATAGTGCGAAAATTCGTGCCTCGTTAAGACCGCTACCGTCCTATGGCCCGATGCAGCCTGCAGTTGTAACGGCAGCGACTCCGCTGGAGGCCACCGTTCAGTTGGCTGATGGCATGTCCGTCTCGTTAACCATGGAAGGCATGCGTTGGGCACGTCCTTACCGTTCCGATACTGCCCAAGGGCCAACCCCGCGCAAAGTCACGGATGTGGTTCAGGCAGGCCAACAAATTTGGGTACGCCAAAACGGTGACAGTTGGTGGTTGGGTCAGATCCCTGACGTCAACTCCGCGCTGGTGTCGATAAACCCGCAAAACGGCGCCATTATTGCGCTAGTTGGTGGTTTCGACTTCAACCAAAGTAAATTTAACCGTGCCACCCAGGCGCTGCGTCAGGTCGGTTCCAATATCAAACCGTTCCTTTACACGGCCGCCATGGACAAGGGTTTAACCCTTGCCAGCATGCTGAACGATGTGCCGATTTCCCGCTGGGATGCCGGTGCCGGTTCAGACTGGCAGCCGAAGAACTCCCCGCCGCAATACGCTGGGCCAATTCGCCTGCGCCAGGGTCTGGGGCAATCTAAAAACGTGGTGATGGTTCGTGCCATGCGCGCCATGGGCGTCGATTACGCCGCGGAGTATCTGCAGCGCTTCGGTTTCCCGGCGAACAACATCGTCCATACCGAATCGCTGGCGCTGGGCTCTGCATCGTTTACCCCGTTACAGGTGGCGCGCGGTTATGCGGTAATGGCGAACGGTGGCTTCCTGGTTGACCCTTACTACATTAGTAAGATCGAAAACGATCAGGGCGGCGTACTGTTTGAGGCGAAGCCAAAGATCGCCTGCGCCGAATGCAATCTGCCGGTGATTTACGGTGATACGCCGAAGTCCAACGTGCTGGAAAACAACGATGTTGAAGATGTGGCCGTTTCTCAGGAGCCGCGCAATTCAGCCGTGCCGATGCCTGCGCTGGAACAAGCTAACCAGCAGTTGGTCGCACAGGCTAGCGCTCAGGAATACGCACCGCATGTGATTAACACACCGCTTTCATTCCTGATTAAGAGTGCGCTGAACACCAATATTTTTGGTGAGCCGGGTTGGCAAGGTACCGGCTGGCGCGCTGGCCGTGACCTGAAGCGTCAGGATATCGGTGGCAAAACCGGGACCACCAACAGCTCGAAAGATGCATGGTTCTCTGGCTATGGCCCAGGCGTTGTGACATCCGTGTGGATTGGTTTTGACGATCACCGCCGAGACCTGGGGCGCACCACCGCCTCCGGCGCGATTAAAGATCAGATCTCCGGCTATGAAGGCGGGGCTAAAAGTGCGCAACCCGCTTGGGATGCCTTTATGAAGCAGGTCCTCGACGGCGTTCCAGAACAGCCGCTGACCCCACCGCCGGGCATCGTAACGGTCAACATTGACCGCAACACCGGTCAGCTAGCCAACGGTGGCAGTAGCCGTCAGGAGTACTTTATCGATGGAACGCAGCCCACGCAGCAGGCGGTACACGAAGTGGGTACTGAGTTGATTGATAATGGGGAAACCCACGAGCTGTTCTAGTTCAACCTAAAGGCTGCCGACTGGCTCGGTAGCCGCGGTTGATCTGGTGATAAAAAAAGGCGCCCTCGGCGCCTTTTTTATTGCGCGGCATTGCGCTACAGGCGGCCCTGCGCCTGCAGCCATTCACGCAGCAGGAACAACGCGCTGACGTTACGCGCCTCGCTAAAATCAGGATCGTCCAACAACGCCATGAGATTGGCGAGCGGCCAACGGACCTGCGGCAATGGCTCAGGCTCATCGCCAGGTAGCGATTCCGGATAGAGATCTTCCGCCACGACGATATTCATTTTGCTGGAGAAATAGGACGGCGCCATGCTCAGTTTTTTGAGGAACACCATCTGATGTGCACCAAAACCCACCTCTTCTTTTAGCTCGCGGTTTGCCGCTTCCATCACCGTTTCACCGGGATCGATAAGCCCTTTCGAGAAACCAAGCTCATAAGATTCAGTCCCCACCGCATACTCGCGGATCAGGATGATATGATCATCGACAATCGGCACGATCATCACCGCTTCGCGCGAGGACGGTTTCATACGTTCATAAACACGGCGAACGCCATTGCTGAACTCCAGATCGACGCTTTCGACATTAAACAGGCGAGACTGCGCGACGGTTTCAACATGGAGGATGGTGGGTTTCTGTAATGATTTGCTCATTGGGCTGGGGTCTTTGCTGTTGTGACTTATATCATTGTGCGATAGGTATGCGCTTCCAGCAATGCATAAAGCGTTTAATTTACATTGTTGCAACCTTTGGCTTTTCATCTCTCATTTCTGGATAAATGTCAAGAGGTTGAATTACAATTGGGAATTTACTGATACTCGACTTGCTACGGGTTTGTTATGCTTACATGTTACATGAGCCTACGGGCCCTCAATTGATGACTTTTGCAATACGTGCCAATGGTTTATACAAAAAGCAGGCAACTAAAGAGACCTCTAATATAAGTATGATGGGAAAAGCATGGGCACATTGATGATCTTTACCGTAGCGATACTGATCTGCGCCGTGCTGGTCGGTTGGCTGTTTCGTAAAAGGACTAAACGTCTGCAACTCCCGTGGCTGCACTTATTCCCCGGGGCGACGACGCGTAAGCTGACCGATGAAGAGCGCCAGGGCGTTGAAAACTATCTGGGCGATCTTAACCGTGAAAGACAGGTTCCGGCTTCTGGCGCAACCATTGCGCCTGCTGCGCTGGCGCTTAGCGCCCAAAGCCATACCGTTTTCCAGCTAACCCGGGCGATTACGCGCTACGGCATCACCACCGATGACCCCAATAAGTGGCGCTACTTCCTCGATTCTGTGGAGGTCCATCTCCCGCCGTTCTGGGAACAGCATATTACGGACGAAAACAGCATCGAACTTATCGTCACCGACGATATGCCGCTGGTTATCGCCCTCAATGGCCACTCGCTAAAAGCGTATTCCCAGGGAAACAAGCAGTTCGTCATCGAGTCTTCGTCTTCGACTCAGGCTTCCATCCGTGGCGAAGAAAGTGAACAAATTGAACTGCTGAACATTCGTCAGGAGACACACGAAGAGCACGCACTCAGTCGCCCGGACGGACTGCGGGAAGCGCTGCTGATCGTGGTCGCGTTTCTGCTCTTTTACTGTAGTTTGATTTCGCCTGCGGTATTCAGCCCATGGATTTTATGCGGCGCAGTGCTTCTGCTGTGCGGCGGACTGTGGGGGCTATTTGCGCCACCCACGAAATCATCATTACGTGAGATCCACTGTTTACGCGGCACGCCGAAACGCTGGGGACTGTTTGGCGAAAACGATCAAGAACAGATTAATAATATTTCTCTCGGCATCATCGATCTCATCTACCCACGTCACTGGCAGGCCTTCGTCGCCCAGGATTTAGGGCAGAAAACCGATATTGATATCTATCTTGATCGCCACGTTGTGCGCCAGGGCCGTTTTCTCTCCCTGCACGATGAAGTCAAAAATTTCCCGCTTCAGCACTGGTTGCGCAGCATGGTTATCGCCTGCGGCGCGCTGCTGGTTGTCATCATGCTGTGGGTCAGCGTGCCGTTGAACATGCCGTTCAAATTTACGCTCTCGTGGCTTAAGGGTGCGCAGACCATTGAGGCCAGCGACGTCCGCCAGTTAGCGAAGGCGGGCATTCGCGTCGGTGATACGTTGCATATTCGCGGTACCGGAATGTGTAATATCCACTCGCCGGGCACCTGGACGGCGCAGGAAAATTCGCCGTTTCTGCCTTTTGACTGCTCACAGATAATCTGGAACGATGCGCCACGCCTGCCGTTACCGGAATCAGAGACCGTCAATAAAGCCACCGCCCTGGTTCAGGCCGTCAGCCGACAGCTGCATCCGACGCCGGATGACGACTCTCGCGTCAGCCCGGCGCTGCGCTCCGCTATCCAAAAATCGGGGATGGTGCTGCTGGACGATTTCGCCGATATCGTATTGAAAACGAAAGATCTGTGTGCCGCCGCTGACGACTGCGTACGCCTGAAGAATGCGCTGGTGAATCTCGGTAATACCCGCGACTGGGATGCGCTGGTCAAGCGCGCCAACTCGGGCAAACTCGATGGCGTCAACGTCCTGCTGCGTCCGGTCAGTGCCGAATCACTGGATAACCTGGTCGATACCTCTACAGCCCCATTCATCCTGCGAGAAACCGCCCGTGCGGCGCAGTCATTGAATAGCCCAGCCCCCGGAGGATTCCTGATCTCCAGCGATGAAGGCAGCGATTTAGTCAGTCAACCCTATCCCACCACCAGCCTGTATGACTATCCGGCGCGGGAACAGTGGGATGAATTCCAGCGGCTAGCCGGGATGCTGATGCATACCCCATTCCGTGCGGAAGGGATTGTTACCAACGTCTTTACCGATGCCAACGGCACCCAGCACATTAACCTGCATCGAATGCCGGACAGCACCGGGCTGTGGCACTATATCGAAACCACGCTGCTGATGCTGGCGATGATTGTGTGTGCCATTTACAACGGCGTGCAGGCGCTACGCCGCTACCAGCGCCATCGGGAACGCCTGGCCGATATTCAAAAATACTACGAAAGCTGCATCAATCCCGTTCTGATCCCAGCGCCGGATAGCTTTAAGTCGGATTTCCCGACGAACTAAGCCCCATCACACCGCGCGACAGGTTGTGCTAATCTGTCGCGCATTTCTTCCGTCTGGAGACTCACCATGCATTTTGATATCGCCTGGCAAGAGGTGGATACCGTTCTTCTGGACATGGATGGCACTCTGCTTGACCTCGCGTTCGATAACTATTTCTGGCAGAAGCTGGTACCGGAAACCTACGGCGCAAAGCTGGGTATCAGCCCTCAGGCGGCGCAAGACGCTATCCGCCAGGAATACCATGCGGTGCAACATACGCTAAACTGGTACTGCCTGGATTACTGGAGCGAACGGTTGGGTTTGGATATTTGTGCTATGACCAGCCAGCAAGGTCCACGCGCTGCGCTGCGCGAGGATACCGTTCCGTTCCTTGATGCGCTCAAGGCTAGCGGCAAGCGGCGCATCCTGCTGACCAACGCTCACCCGCATAACCTGGCGGTGAAGCTCAAGCATACCGGGCTGGACGTACACCTTGATTTATTACTTTCTACCCATACATTTGGTTATCCGAAAGAGGATCAGCGGTTATGGCAGGCAGTCACGGAACACACGGGTCTGGAAGCTGGACGTACGTTGTTTATCGACGATAGCGAGCCGATTCTGGATGCTGCCGCCCACTTTGGGATCCGCTATTGCCTCGGCGTCACCAATCCCGACTCGGGTCTGGCGGAAAAGCAGTACCTGCGTCATCCCGCGCTTAACGATTACCGTCGTTTGATCCCCTCACTTAACGTGAAGGAGTGACCGTGAAAGAGAAGTCCATCGAAGGCGTCAGGCTGGATAAGTGGCTGTGGGCCGCGCGTTTTTATAAAACCCGCGCCCTGGCACGAGAGATGATTGAAGGCGGTAAAGTTCACTATAACGGGCAGCGCAGCAAGCCCAGCAAAGTGGTCGAACTCAACGCGCAGCTCACGCTTCGTCAAGGCAATGATGAACGCACCGTGGTGATTAAAGCCATCACGGAACAACGGCGTCCGGCGACAGAAGCCGTGGCGCTGTATGAAGAGACGGCGGAAAGTATCGAAAAGCGTGAAAAAGTCGCGCTGGCGCGCAAGCTCAATGCGCTGACGATGCCGCATCCGGACAGACGGCCGGATAAAAAAGAGCGGCGCGACCTGATGAGATTTAAATACGGCGACAGTGAATAACTGCCACCCCAAGAGAGAAAATTATGACTCAACACGATCAATTACATCGCTATCTGTTTGAAAACTATGCCGTGCGTGGCGAACTGGTCACCGTATCCGAGACGCTCGAACAGATCCTGGCAGGCCACAACTATCCGCAGCCGGTCAAAAACGTGCTGTCTGAACTGCTGGTTGCCACCAGCCTGCTGACCGCAACGCTGAAGTTTGAAGGCGATATTACCGTTCAGCTGCAGGGCGATGGCCCAATGACGCTGGCGGTCATTAACGGCAACAACCACCAGCAGCTGCGCGGTGTTGCGCGCGTGCAGGGTGATGTTCCGGCGGATGCCGATCTGAAAACGCTGGTCGGCAACGGCTACCTGGTGATCACCATTTCTCCAGCGGAAGGCGAGCGTTATCAGGGCGTGGTCGGTCTGGAAGGCGATACGATTGCCGCGTGCCTGGAAGACTACTTCCAGCGTTCCGAACAGCTGCCAACGCGTCTGATCATCCGTACCGGTGAATCTGAGGGCAAACCGGCTGCGGGCGGCATGTTGCTGCAGGTGATGCCAGCGCAGAACGCGCAGCCTGAAGATTTCGAGCATCTGGCGGCACTGACTGACACCATCAAAGCCGAAGAGCTATTCACGCTGCCGGCAAACGATGTGCTGTGGCGTCTTTACCACGAAGAAGAAGTCACGCTGTACGATCCGCAGGACGTTGAGTTCAAATGCACCTGCTCCCGCGAACGCTGCGCCGATGCGCTGAGAACGCTGCCGGATGAAGAAATTAACAGCATCCTGGAAGAAGAAGGCGAGATCGATATGCACTGCGATTACTGCGGTAGCCACTACGTGTTCAACGCCATGAACATTGCCGAGATCCGCCACAACGCCTCTCCGGCCGATCCGCAGGTCCACTAATTCGCGGGATGACGGGTTAGAAACCGACATAAAAAAGGCGCCCCTGGCGCCTTTTTCATTTTCATGACGCACTAGCGTCGATAATCCAGCGGCACCGTCTCATCCCCCAGAGTGATGTCCCGCCAGGCTTTTGGCTTCGCGCCAACTTTACCCGCGCTGACCGCATCCAGCAGCATTGCTTTGTTCACGTTCGCCGGTAACGTCGCGTTAGCTTTAAACTCCCAGCCTTTCTCTTCATGGCCAAAGACCAGCACCATGCGATCGCCAAAGGCGTACAGCACCCACTCAGCCTGACCATCGCCATTAAGATCCTGGCTCACCAGCACGCAGCTATCCGTATCGCTGCACGACTCAACCAGATACCGCCGCTCTATTACCGCCTTCCATAAGGCTTCATCCGGCGTCCCACTCCCCTTCGCCACCAGCACGTTTTTCGCGAGTATCGAGGCCGTGAGTATTTCAGTTGGGCTGCGATCGCCGTTTAACAGCCGGCTTAGCTGACGCTGACGCTTGGCGTCACGGATAAACTCAGGATCTTTTTGCAGTTCAAGCAGCGCTTGATGGCCCGGTTTACCGCTGTGTGACAGCATATAGAGACTGACTTCATCGGCATTGATTTTACCGCTATGGTAGCGTGACATATGGCTATTCACGCTAATCCGCCAGCTATCGAGCACCGGGGTGTAGAGCAACACCAGCAGCACCAAACCAAGCAGCGACACCGCCAAATTAACTTTACCCATCAATGCCGAAGGATCGTGGCGATTGCGTAATAAACTCAATAAATAGCCTAACGACCAGACCAGTAGAACCACCACGACCAGCGCACCGTACAGGCGATCTGTAGTCCAGCCGTATTGCCCAATGCGTAACCACAGCGCCCAACCCGCAATCAATGCATAGACCGGTGTCAGTAGTATTGCCGCCTGAATGAGGTAGCGCAGCGCCTGTGGATAGGGAAGCTGTGCTTTCTGCGGCTCCCAGACCATCGCCGTCAGCAGCAGTTGAATAAGCGCGAGCGCCGAAAGCAGGCCTGCGGCCGAAACGCGTTGGGAAATCACCGCCAGCCCACTGAACGGCAGCGTGAGCAGAAACAACAGCGCTAACAGTGATACCAGCGGCAACAAGCCGGTGGCAATCAGTGCCAACAGTTTGTGGATGGCGGTGATAAGCCGCGTGTTCTGACGCGCCAGAACCACCGTAAGTGCGGTAACCAGCCCCACGACCAGATAGACAAACCATTCGGTTTCGAAGAACAGCTGCGAAAAGAAGGTGATATTTGCCAGCTCAAACAGCCCACTCCACAGCAGTAAAACCAGCCATACCAGCCCGTTGGCGACGGCGATTAGCAATAAGGTCAGCGTATTTTGCCACTGCTGGTTATAAAAATGCGCATAGCGCGGCACCGTCGGTTCAGGCTGTAGGTGATATTGCAGCCACGGCAGCGCCAGCAGCGCCATCAGCAGCAGACACCACCCGTAGTTCCACATGACGCCATACTGTCGCCAGATATCCTCGTCGGCCAAATTGCTCTTCAGCCACCCGCCCATGCCGAGAACCACAACCAGGATCAGCGCCAGCCAGCCCCACAGCGCACGCTGGCGGAAAGAGACCACGGTAAACAGCAGCACAGAGGATAATGCCAGGCTTCCCGGCAGACCGTAATACATCCAACCGCTTTGTTTCGGGATCAGGTATACCGTTAGCAGATAGCACAAGAGACCTTGTACTACGCCTGTTAGCACCATCCCCCAGCGAGTTGACGGTGAAAGAGGAGTCGCAGCATCCATATCGATAATCCGGTTCCTGAAAGAGACAATAAGGCCATTTTGGTACTCCAATGGCGCCAAAAAAAATACATTTCACTCAGCGAGGTGAATCGATTTTTTCCATGAAAGCATTACGTAATTTTCTTTCATAAATGCGATTAATTTCACATTTATGTCGTCAATTAAACCATTTTGTAACCATTTAAGAACATTCGTGCCAAATACGCGTGTTTTCCTGTCATAATCCCAGTCGCTTCGTGACAGGAGTCACAATGTTTTCGTAAGTAAGACGTTTGTCGGGATACGTAAATCTATGAGCCTGGTCGCGGTCAACACCCCTAAAATACCCATAGAATTTATAGTAGTACATATTGGCTAAGGAGCAGTGAAATGCGCAACGGTATAACCCCGCAGGACCTCAAGGCTTATGGTATCAATGACGCACAGGATATCGTCTACAACCCCGACTACGATACATTGTATCAAGAAGAGCTCGATCCTAACCTGGAAGGTTATGAACGTGGTGTACTGACGAACCTGGGCGCAATCTCTGTCGACACCGGGATCTTTACCGGCCGCTCCCCGAAAGACAAATATATTGTTCGCGATGATACAACCCGCGACACGGTGTGGTGGTCTGATAAGGGTAACGGGAAAAATGACAATAAACCTCTGTCACCTGAAATCTGGCAACATCTTAAAGGCCTGGTCTCTCAGCAGCTGTCCGGCAAGCGTCTGTTTATCATTGATGCCTTCTGCGGCGCCAACGAAGACACCCGTCTGTCCGTGCGTTTTATCACCGAAGTGGCCTGGCAGGCACACTTCGTCAAGAACATGTTTATTCGCCCAACCGATGAAGAGCTGAAAACCTTCAAGCCTGACTTTATCGTGATGAACGGCGCGAAATGCACTAACCCACAGTGGAAAGAACAGGGTCTGAACTCTGAGAACTTTGTCGCGTTTAACCTGACAGAGCGTATCCAGCTTATCGGCGGGACCTGGTACGGCGGCGAGATGAAAAAAGGGATGTTCTCTATCATGAACTACCTGCTGCCGCTGCAGGGGATTGCCTCCATGCACTGCTCGGCCAACGTTGGCGAGAAAGGCGATGTGGCGGTGTTCTTTGGTCTGTCCGGTACCGGAAAAACCACGCTTTCTACCGACCCGAAACGTCGCCTGATTGGCGATGATGAGCACGGCTGGGATGATGACGGCGTGTTTAACTTCGAAGGCGGTTGCTACGCCAAGACCATCAAACTGTCTGAAGCCGCAGAGCCTGATATCTACCACGCCATCCGCCGCGATGCGCTGCTGGAAAACGTGGTGGTGCGTGAAGATGGCACGATTGATTTTGACGACGGTTCCAAAACCGAAAATACCCGCGTTTCATACCCGATTTACCACATCGACAATATCGTCAAGCCGGTGTCGAAAGCGGGCCATGCCACCAAGGTGATCTTCCTGACGGCAGATGCCTTTGGGGTTCTGCCTCCGGTCTCGCGCCTCACCGCCGACCAGACGCAGTACCACTTCCTGTCTGGCTTTACCGCTAAACTGGCGGGGACTGAGCGCGGTGTGACCGAACCAACGCCAACCTTCTCCGCCTGTTTTGGCGCCGCATTCCTGTCGCTGCACCCAACCCAGTATGCGGAAGTGCTGGTAAAACGCATGCAGGCCGCCGGCGCGCAGGCGTATCTGGTTAATACCGGCTGGAACGGCACCGGAAAACGTATTTCGATTAAAAACACCCGCGCCATCATCGACGCGATTCTCGACGGTTCCCTGGACAATGCAGAAACCTTCACGCTGCCAATGTTTAACCTGCAGATCCCAACCGAGCTGCCGGGGGTTGATAGCCATATCCTCGATCCGCGTAGCACCTACGGGTCGCCGGAGCAGTGGCAGGAAAAAGCGGAGAAGCTGGCGAAGCTGTTTACGGAAAACTTTGAGAAGTACACCGATACACCAGCAGGCGCTGCACTGGTCAGCGCAGGTCCAAAGCTGTAAACGAGAAGATCCTAGGCTACCAAAACAGCGGCGGGGTTTCATTCCCGCAGGCAACTAAAAAAGGTTGCGTCGGCATCAATAAAAAACCGCCGGGTTATCCCCAGCGGTTTTTTTTAGCTCTCTTTCGTTGGCCCCTGTACGCGGCTTGCCGGTATCGGTAGCCAGGCGCGAATCAACAACCCGCCGCGTTCGCTCGTATCCAGCTCCAGCAGCCCGTTATGGTTATCGATGATGCGCTGGACTATCGCCAGCCCCAGGCCTGTTCCACTGATGGTTCGCGCGCTATCACCGCGCACAAACGGCTGGAACAGATGTTTGCGCTGCTCGGGCTTGATACCAGGACCGTTATCTTCAACCTGGAACCAGGCGCGGTGAGCCTCACGCCCGCTGCTCACTTTAATCCAACCGTTGCCGTAGCGCGCGGCATTCACCACCATATTGGCCAACGCGCGCTTGATGGACAGCGGATGCACGCGAACCGGGATATCCTCGGCCAGCAGATCCGTCTCAATCTCACGCTCATAGCCACTTTCTGCCGCAATCACCTCGCCGAGCACGGCGTTGAGATCGATAAACTCCAGCGGCATCTCCTGGCCGGTTCGCAGATAGTCAATGAACTGTTCAATGATGGCGTTGCACTCTTCGATATCTTTGTTGATCGACTCAGCAAGATAACCGTCCTGTTCACCCATCATTTCCGTGGCAAGACGAATGCGCGTCAGCGGTGTGCGCAGGTCATGGCTGACGCCGGCCATCAACAGCGTGCGGTCGTCAGAAAGCTGCTTCACCCCCGCAGCCATATGGTTAAAGGCCCGGGTCACCGAACGCACCTCCGATGCGCCATACTCACGCAGCGGCGGCGGAATGATGCCCTTACCCACCTGCAGCGCCGCATGCTCCAGATCGACCAAGGGTCGGTTCTGAATACGGATAAACAGCCACGCGCCGCCTATCGCCAGCAGCATTATCGCGAGGGTATAACGGAAGAGCGGAGAGAAGTCTCCCTGATGGATTTCAGTCAGCGGTACCCGCACCCAGATATTGGGCGACAGCCAGGTTTTCAGCCAGACCACCGGAGAGCTTTTGTTCACTTCAACGCGAACTTCAGTCGGCCCACCAAGCTGCTGGGCCATCTGTTGGCTTAAGAACTCATAGTGTTGCGCCCAACGAAGCCCCGCTTCCTCTGCGGCCTCATCGGAATAGAGTGAGATACCAAGCTCACGGTATATCTCGCGGCGAAATGCCGGCGGCACGACAAGCTGCGTCCCGTCTTCCAACTGCAGTTTATCGGTCATCAGCATACGAACTTCATAGGCTAAGACTTTATTAAACTGCTGCAGGCTTGGCAAAATCGCGAAGTTCAGCACCACAAGGTAAGTTGTCACCAGGCTGACAAACAGCAGGGTGACAATCAGCAACAGCGTGCGGGCAAACGAACTTCGTGGCGAGAAGCGCAATCGCCTCATGCTTTAGAACCGTCCGGAACAAAGACATAGCCCAGACCCCAAACGGTCTGAATGTAGCGCGGATGAGCGGGATCTTCTTCAACCATGCGGCGCAGACGAGAAATCTGTACGTCGATGGAGCGTTCCATCGCGGAGTATTCACGGCCGCGGGCCAGGTTCATCAGCTTATCGCGAGACAGCGGCTCACGCGGGTGGCTGACCAGCGCTTTCAGCACCGCAAATTCACCGCTAGTCAGCGGCATAGGCTCGTCTTCACGGAACATTTCGCGGGTACCGAGGTTCAGCTTAAACTTCCCAAAGGCGATCACCGCCTCTTCCTGGGACGGAGCCCCCGGCAGTTCGTTCGCCTGACGACGCAGCACCGCACGGATACGGGCCAGCAGTTCACGCGGGTTGAACGGTTTTGGAATGTAATCGTCAGCGCCGATTTCCAGCCCAACGATACGGTCCACTTCTTCCCCTTTTGCCGTTACCATGATTATCGGCATCGGGTTGCTCTGGCTACGCAGGCGGCGACAAATAGACAGGCCGTCTTCGCCAGGCAGCATTAAATCGAGCACCATCAGATGGAAAGATTCGCGAGTCAGCAATCTGTCCATCTGTTCGGCGTTAGCGACGCTTCGAACCTGGAAACCCTGCTCGGTCAGATAACGTTCAAGCAGCGCGCGCAGGCGCATATCGTCATCCACAACCAGAATCTTATAATTCTCTTGCATTGTTTTTACTCCCAAAGGTTCGCAACAATTATTCAGTACGTATTCTCAAAAAAGCCCGCACGAACGACCAGCTAAATCTGGTATATATTCCAGGCTAAATTGTTACAAAGCATATTTAACAGCGAGTTAAGTATACAATGGATCTTAGTACACATTATTTATTCTGTCGGTATGCTGGCGTACTACGTATTGTGCGCAATGATAACCCGGCGGACAGGTAAGCACTTAAACATGAAAACACCGTTGATCACCCGTGAAGGGTACGAAAAGCTCAAAAAAGAGATGGATTATCTCTGGCGCGAAGAGCGCCCGGAAGTCACCAAAAAAGTGACCTGGGCCGCAAGCCTTGGCGATCGTAGTGAAAATGCCGACTACCAATATAATAAAAAGCGGCTAAGAGAGATCGACCGACGCGTACGTTATTTAACGAAATGCCTCGAACAACTGAAAATTGTGGATTACTCGCCGCAGCAGGAAGGGAAGGTTTTCTTCGGCGCGTGGGTGGAAATTGAAAACGATGACGGCGTGACGAAGCGCTTTCGCATTGTCGGCTATGATGAAATCTTTGGCCGCAACGACTACATCTCTATTGACTCACCAATGGCGCGCGCACTGCTGAAAAAAGAGGTGGGCGACCTTGCCGTGGTTAATACGCCGGCCGGTGAAGCCAGCTGGTACGTGAACGAGATCGAATACGTAAAATGAGCAGGAACAATCCGAAGACCCCGCTGATGGCTGGTATTTTTGCCGGTCAATCCGTATAACTGTCCCCTGATTTTATGACCTAACAGTGAAACCAAGCCATGTTGAATGATTCGCTCTGCCGCATTATTGCGGGTGAACTTCAGGCCAGAGCAGAACAGGTGGAATCCGCCGTTCGCCTGCTTGATGAAGGGAACACCGTGCCGTTTATCGCACGTTATCGTAAGGAAGTCACAGGCGGTCTGGATGATACGCAACTGCGTAATCTGGAAACCCGACTGGGGTATTTGCGTGAGCTGGAAGACCGTCGTCAGACCATCCTGAAATCCATTTCCGAGCAGGGCAAATTGACCGATGAGTTGGCGAAAGCCATCAACGGCACGCTGAATAAAACCGAGCTCGAAGACCTTTACCTGCCTTATAAGCAAAAACGCCGTACGCGCGGGCAGATCGCCATTGAAGCCGGTCTGGAACCGCTGGCGGATCTGCTGTGGACCGATCCATCCCACGATCCAGAAACGGAAGCGGCGAAATTTGTCGATGCCGATAAAGGCATCGCCGATAGCAAAGCCGCGCTGGATGGTGCCCGCTATATTCTGATGGAGCGTTTTGCCGAAGATGCCGCGCTTCTGGCGAAGGTGCGTGACTATCTGTGGAAGAATGCCCATCTGGTCGCCACCGTGGTCAGCGGTAAGGAAGAGGAAGGCGCCAAATTCCGCGACTACTTCGATCACCACGAACCCATTTCCACCACCCCTTCTCATCGCGCGCTGGCCATGTTCCGCGGGCGTAATGAAGGCGTGCTGCAGCTCTCTTTGAATGCCGATCCACAGTTCGATGAGCCACCAAAAGAGAGCTACTGCGAACAAATTATTATTGACCACCTCGGGCTGCGCCTGAACAACGCGCCGGCGGACAGTTGGCGTAAAGCGGTGATCAGTTGGACGTGGCGTATCAAAGTGCTGATGCACCTTGAAACCGAGCTGATGGGTACCGTGCGTGAACGCGCGGAGGACGAAGCGATCAACGTCTTCGCCCGTAACCTGCACGATTTGCTGATGGCCGCACCTGCTGGCCTGCGCGCGACCATGGGCCTCGATCCCGGTCTGCGCACTGGCGTTAAAGTCGCGGTCGTGGATGGCACCGGTAAGCTGGTTGCCACCGATACCATCTATCCCCACACCGGCCAGGCAGCAAAAGCCGCCGTTGCCGTTGCGGCACTGTGTGAAAAACATAACGTTGAACTGGTGGCCATCGGTAATGGTACCGCTTCGCGCGAAACCGAACGTTTCTTCCTCGACGTGCAACAGCAGTTCCCGAAAGTGACGGCACAGAAAGTGATCGTCAGCGAAGCAGGGGCATCGGTCTACTCCGCCTCCGAACTGGCAGCACAGGAATTCCCGGATCTCGACGTCTCCCTGCGCGGCGCGGTCTCTATCGCCCGTCGTTTACAGGATCCTCTAGCCGAGTTGGTGAAAATCGATCCGAAATCCATCGGGGTTGGCCAGTACCAGCATGACGTCAGCCAGACTCAGCTCGCACGTAAGCTGGATGCGGTCGTTGAGGACTGCGTAAACGCCGTCGGCGTGGACCTGAATACCGCTTCCGTTCCACTGCTAACCCGCGTCGCGGGTTTAACGCGGATGATGGCGCAGAATATCGTGACCTGGCGCGATGAGAACGGTCAGTTCCAGAACCGCCAACAGCTGCTGAAAGTGAGCCGCCTCGGACCAAAAGCCTTCGAACAGTGCGCGGGCTTCCTGCGTATCAATCACGGCGACAACCCGCTGGATGCCTCCACCGTTCACCCGGAAGCGTATCCGGTCGTTGAACGCATTCTGGCGGCGACCCAACAGGCGCTAAAAGACCTGATGGGCAATAGCAGCGAACTGCGCAACGTCAAAGCGGTGGATTTCACCGATGAGCGCTTTGGCCTGCCAACCGTCACCGACATTATCAAAGAGCTGGAAAAACCGGGCCGCGATCCGCGTCCTGAGTTTAAAACCGCGAAGTTTGCCGATGGCGTGGAAACCATGAATGACCTGCTGCCGGGGATGGTCCTCGAAGGTGCGGTGACCAACGTCACCAACTTTGGCGCCTTTGTCGATATCGGCGTGCACCAGGACGGTCTGGTCCACATCTCCTCGCTGGCGGATAAGTTCGTCGAAGATCCGCACACCGTGGTGAAAGCAGGCGATATCGTCAAAGTGAAGGTGATGGAAGTCGATCTACCGCGTAAACGTATTGCGTTAACCATGCGCCTGGATGAACAGCCGGGTGAAACCAACGCACGCCGTAGCGCGGGCAACGATCGCAGCCAGGGCAACAACCGCCCGGCAGCCAAAGCCGCGAAACCACGCGGCCGTGACGCTCAGCCTGCCGGCAACAGCGCCATGATGGACGCGCTGGCGGCTGCGATGGGTAAAAAACGCTAATCGATAGTGGTTAATGCCCGGCCGAGCGCTGCGACGCCGGGCAATATCCCAACAGAGCAAAAAAGACCTTTTCTCCATTCAGCCCCTTCATCGGTGCTGAACACAATAATCACCTACGCCCCGCCGTCGTTATATTCCTGTCTACTTGTAATATTAAGCTTCAGCAGTTTTAATTTTATTAACCAATGAAACCTTAATTAAACATTAAGTGATGTAAATAATATTTAATTCATATACCGCTACAATGCGTTGCTTGAGTCATATCAAAAAAAGTGCAAATTCCCGGCGAAATTCCTTTCAATCGCATGTTATGTATTGATGATAAAAACCATTCTCATTATCATCATTTCCAGTAGATCTTTATTCTTCATCTGTCGACGATATCCCTGCGCTACCGCAGCGCACAGCGGTATCTCCTCTGTTCAGCTAGCTGATACACAAGTAGGTTATATGCAATTTACACCTGATACTGCGTGGAAGATTGTCGGTTTCTCCCGCGAAATTAGCCCCGCTTATCGTCAGAAACTACTGTCTCTGGGGATGCTGCCGGGTTCATCATTTAATGTAGTTCGCGTGGCACCACTCGGCGATCCTATTCATATTGAAACTCGCCGCGTTAGCCTGGTGCTGCGTAAAAAAGATCTCGCGCTAATTGAATTAGAAGCCGTTGCACAATAACTCCAGCCTGGTACTAAGAGTCTGAAATATGAAAAAATTAACCATTGGTTTAATTGGCAATCCTAATTCCGGTAAAACGACCTTATTCAATCAGCTAACCGGTGCGCGTCAGCGCGTGGGCAACTGGGCTGGGGTCACGGTTGAGCGTAAAGAAGGGGCATTCGCTACCACCGACCATCAGGTTACGCTGGTCGACCTGCCGGGCACCTACTCTCTCACCACTATCTCTTCGCAAACCTCGCTGGATGAGCAAATTGCCTGTCACTATATTCTCAGCGGTGATGCCGATCTGCTGATTAACGTCGTCGACGCCTCCAACCTTGAGCGCAACCTCTACCTGACGCTTCAGTTGCTGGAGCTGGGTATTCCCTGCGTGGTCGCGCTGAACATGCTCGATATTGCTGAAAAGCAACAAATCCGAATCGATGTTGACGCCCTCGCTGCGCGTCTGGGCTGCCCGGTTGTGCCGCTGGTGTCCACCCGCGGCCGCGGTATTGAAGCGCTGAAAATGGCTATCGACCGCCACCAGACGAATACGCCACTGGAGCTGGTGCACTACCCGCAACCGCTGCTGCGCGAAGCCAATGTTCTGGCTGGCGAAATGGCGCAAGATATCCCAGAGCGTCAGCGCCAGTGGTTAGGCATGCAAATGCTGGAAGGCGATATTTATAGCCGCGCCTACGCCGGCGACGCGGCGCATAAGCTGGATATCTCACTCGCCAATCTCAGCGAAGAGATGGATGACCCGGCGCTGTATATCGCCGATGCGCGCTATCAAAGCATAGCCGCTATCTGCGACGCCGTCAGCAACACCTTAACCGCCGAACCTAGCCGCTTCACCACCGCGCTGGATAAAATCATCCTTAACCGCGTGCTGGGTCTGCCGATCTTCCTGTTCGTGATGTATTTGATGTTCTTACTGGCGATCAACATCGGCGGCGCACTGCAGCCGATCTTTGATGGCGGTTCGGTCGCGATCTTTATCCACGGCATCCAGTGGATCGGCTACACGCTGCACTTCCCTGACTGGCTCACCGTGTTCCTGGCACAGGGCATCGGCGGCGGTATCAATACCGTGCTGCCGTTAGTCCCACAAATCGGCATGATGTATCTGTTCCTCTCGTTCCTCGAGGATTCGGGCTACATGGCGCGTGCCGCATTTGTCATGGACCGCTTGATGCAGTCGTTAGGTCTGCCGGGGAAATCCTTCGTCCCACTGATCGTTGGCTTCGGCTGCAACGTCCCATCGGTCATGGGTGCGCGTACGCTCGATGCTCCGCGTGAACGTCTGATGACCATCATGATGGCACCGTTTATGTCCTGCGGCGCGCGTCTGGCCATTTTTGCCGTCTTTGCTGCCGCCTTCTTCGGCCAGGGCGGCGCACTGGTGGTCTTCTCGCTGTATGTACTGGGTATTGCGATCGCCATCCTGACTGGCCTGATGCTCAAATACACCATTATGCGCGGCGAAGCGTCACCGTTCGTCATGGAGCTGCCTGTCTATCACGTCCCACACATAAAAAGCCTGGTCATCCAGACCTGGCAGCGTCTGAAAGGCTTCGTACTGCGCGCCGGTAAAGTCATCGTGATTGTCAGTATTTTCCTCAGCGCACTGAACAGCTTCTCGTTCAGCGGCAAGATTGTCGATAACATCAACGACTCCGCGCTGGCGTCCGTGAGCCGGGCCATTACGCCGGTGTTTAAACCTATCGGTGTCCACGAAGATAACTGGCAGGCCACCGTCGGTCTGTTTACCGGGGCGATGGCAAAAGAGGTGGTCGTAGGTACGCTGAACACCCTTTACACCGCTGAAAACATTCAGAACGAAGAGTTTAACCCTCAGGAGTTCCACCTCGGCGATGAACTGCTGGCAGCGGCGGACGAGACCTGGCAAGGCCTGAAAGACACCTTTAGCCTGAGCGTGCTGGCCAACCCAATCGAAGCCAGTAAGGGCGATGGCGAAATGGAAACTGGCGCCATGGGCGTGATGAGCACCAAGTTTGGCAGCGCAGCAGCAGCCTACAGCTACCTGATCTTCGTGCTGCTTTATATCCCATGCATCTCGGTAATGGGTGCGGTTGCCCGTGAGTCGAGCCGCGGCTGGATGACCTTCTCCATTCTGTGGGGCCTGAACATCGCCTACTCGCTCTCGACCCTGTACTACCAGACCGTCAGCTTCAGCCAGCATCCGCGCTACAGCCTGGTGTGCATTCTGGCGGTGATTCTGTTTAACGTGGTGCTGATGGGCTTATTACGCCGCGCACGCAGTCGTGTCGACGTTTCGCTGCTGGCAACCCGCAAAACGCCAACATCGTGCTGCTCTAGCCCAGCAGGCGATTGTCACTAGGAGTCATCATGGCATCATTGATCGAAGTTCGCGATATGTTGGCGCTGCAAGGACGCATGGAAGCCGCACAGCTTAGCGTTCAGCTGCATACGCCGCAGGCGCTGGTCGATGCCATGCTGAGTCGCCTGGAAGCCATGGGGAAAGTCGTGAAGATTAGCGAGGATCCTGATGGCTGTCTTTCCGGCAGCTGTAAAAGCTGCCCGGAAGGAAAAGCCTGCTTACGTGAGTGGTGGGCGCTGCGTTAAGCCTCTATTCCCGGCGTTAATCTGCCGCCGGGAACAGAAGGTTAGAAGCTACTTATAAACGTCCGCATTACCGTGAACCGTTTTTTCGTTTTTCCCGCCCGCAATGATCACGTAGTACTTACCGCCCATCTCATCCGCTTTTTTCGACAGATCGCGTTTAGCGTCCATTGGCGACGTGGTTCTCGAGGTGGTGATGTTGCCGACTTTGGTCAACTTCATCTTGGCAACATCTTCTTTCTGGATCTCTTTAGCAGCAAACGCACCAAACGACAGGGAGCCAATCACCAGAGATGCAACAATGCCTGTAATAAGTTTCATAGCCTCTACTCTCCATAAGGGTTGTTTTTGCGCCGCGGCGTTCGGATGAAATAATCACCTGCCGCAACAGCTTAAGTATTGCTATGAATATCTTTTTTACCACGTCCTGCCGGAATTAATTCGTTAACTGCTTTTTCAAAGCGACCAGCGGTTCGCAGAATGCCTGCGGATGAGAGATAAACGGCGCGTGGGATGCTTTATCAAACACCACCGATTCACTCGCCGGCCATAGCATATCCAGAAGCGGGACAATTTTACGCGGAACCAGCCCATCTAAGCGGCCATACATGCGCAGAAATGGCATGTTGAGCTCCGTCAGCGGCTGGCGCAAATCGGCGGTTTTCAAAATCTCCAGCCCACCGTTAAGCACCTCAGATGACGGCATTGGCAGCGACAGCACCGTTTGCTTCAGCGCTCTGGCATCCTGACGTGCGCTTTCCGTTCCCATGGTTTGTAGCGCCAGAAAACGCTCCACGGTACGTTGGAAATCATCGCTAAGCTGTTGCTGGAAGCCGCTCAGGACTTCAGGTTTGATCCCCGGCCACTCGTCATGCGCGGCAAAATAGGGGGATGATGCGACGGTCACCAGCGCCTGTACGCGTTCAGGGTAGCGTAACGCTATCTGGCTTGCGACCAGTCCGCCCAGGCTCCAGCCAAGCCAAACGGCCTGTTTGGGCGCTTTCTCCAGGACCTTTTGCGCCATCTCTTCCAGCGATAAAGCACCAAAACCAACGCTCCGCCCATATCCCGGCAGATCGACCAAATGCAACGTAAAGTGCGCGCCTAATTCCGGCGTAATGCCATCCCAGACCTGTGCATTCAGCCCCCATCCGTGCAGCAGCACAAGATGACAATTTCCTTCGCCCGTGGTTTGCCACCAGATGTCGTTCATCAGCTATTGTTCTCATTTCTTCGCTTCAAGGGGGGATTATGCTAACAGTCCATGGCTTGTGCTGGCTATGCCAAATGCCGCTGGCGCTCCCGGCGTGGGGCATTTGTTCTCGTTGCAGCAAAACGTTATTTAGCAAGATGTGCGGTTGCCCACAGTGTGGTTTACCTTCAGCCAGCGCGGATGCTCCCTGCGGTCGTTGCCTACAAAAACCACCGCCGTGGCAGCGGTTAGTGGCGGTGAATGACTATCTCCCACCGCTCAGCCAGATGGTTCATCGCTTCAAGTTCAGCGGTAAAGCCGAGCTTGCATCTGCGTTAGCGCGCCTGCTGCTGTTGGCCGTCCGTCAGCAAAGTGGGCTACCGCCACCCGAGCAGCTTATCAGCGTGCCGCTTTGGCAACGACGCCACTGGCGGCGCGGCTTTAATCAAAGCGATCTTCTCTGCAAAGCGCTCACCGCATGGCTACCCTGCGAATATCATTCGCGCACGATTTGCCGAATTCGCCCCACCGCTACTCAACATCAGCTCAGTGCCAGGCGGCGTCGACAGAACCTGAAAAATGCCTTTCAGCTTGAATTACCGCTGCAGGGTCGCCATATGGTTATTGTGGATGATGTTGTCACGACCGGCAGCACCGTGGCCGAGATTTCCCGCCTGCTTTTGCGAAATGGCGCGGCGAGCGTTCAGGTATGGTGTCTGTGTCGCACCTTGTAGACCCCCAACGATGGGCGTATTATAACCAACTAAAGTAGTCAACTATTAGGTCAAAGCTATGATCCGTATTTCCGATACTGCGCAAGCGCACTTTGCCAAACTTCTGCAAAATCAGGAAGAAGGGACCCAGATCCGTGTATTCGTGATCAACCCTGGTACGCCTAACGCAGAATGCGGCGTTTCTTATTGCCCGCCGGATGCGGTGGAAGCAAGTGATACAGCACTGAAATTTGAACAGCTCACCGCCTATGTCGATGAACTGAGCGCTCCGTATCTGGAAGATGCGGAGATCGATTTCGTTACCGATCAGCTGGGTTCTCAGCTGACGCTGAAGGCACCGAACGCCAAAATGCGTAAAGTGTCCGATGACGCCCCGCTGATGGAACGCGTTGAATACATGCTGCAATCACAGATTAACCCACAGCTGGCAGGCCACGGCGGACGCGTTACGCTGATGGAAATCACCGAAGACGGTCTGGCTATCCTGCAGTTTGGCGGCGGCTGTAACGGCTGTTCCATGGTGGATGTGACCCTGAAGGAAGGTATTGAGAAGCAGTTGCTGGTCGAGTTCCCTGAGCTCAAAGGCGTACGCGATCTCACCGAACACCAGCGCGGCGAACACTCTTACTACTAAGTAGACGAGTGATGTCCCCCACAACCCGGGTAACGCGTTACGCTGACCCCGGGTTGGCATTCATCCCCTCCTTGCGGTCTGCGCCTTGAAAGATCTCGCCTCGTTTCCCATGTTACCGCGCAACATTTCTCTCATTTTGTTATCAGCAACGCTGCAAAAATCCAGCTAATAGTTTGACTGGAGTCTCATATTTCACATTTCCACCGTCTGGCATATTCTCAAACACGCCATGTTACCCGTATCATCCCGCCATACGCCATCGTGTTAAATAATAGCCAGCTATTCTCTGTCTGAGTCATACAACATTACGGCGGCGTGAAGTAGTCAGTACCTATTCCCTCTGTAGGGACAATTGGAAGTTGTCGTAGCAACAATGACGTTACCCATAACAAATTAAAGGCTGGAAAAATTATGCCATTAATCATCGTAGCAATCGGGGTTATCCTCTTATTACTGTTGATGATCCGCTTCAAAATGAACGGATTCATTGCACTGGTTCTGGTGGCCCTCGCCGTCGGATTGATGCAGGGCATGCCCCTGGACAAAGTGATCGTCTCCATTAAAAATGGCGTAGGCGGTACCCTCGGTGGTCTGGCGCTGATTATGGGCTTCGGCGCCATGCTCGGTAAAATGCTGGCCGACTGCGGTGGTGCACAGCGTATCGCTACCACCCTTATCGACAAATTTGGTCGCAAGCACATCCAGTGGGCCGTTGTACTGACCGGCTTCACCGTAGGCTTTGCGCTGTTCTATGAAGTCGGCTTCGTGCTGCTGCTGCCGCTGGTGTTCACCATCGCTGCCTCCGCGCGTATTCCTCTGCTGTACGTCGGTGTGCCAATGGCTGCGGCGCTGTCCGTGACCCACGGCTTCCTGCCTCCGCACCCAGGTCCAACCGCTATCGCAACCATCTTCCACGCGGATATGGGTAAAACGCTGCTGTACGGTACTCTGCTGGCGATTCCAACCGTCATTCTGGCGGGCCCGGTTTATGCGCGTTGCCTGAAAGGTATCGACAAGCCAATTCCAGAAGGTCTTCACAACCCGAAAACCTTCACCGATGCAGAAATGCCATCCTTCGGCGTCAGCGTCTGGACCTCTCTGGTTCCGGTTATTCTGATGGCACTGCGTGCCGTCGCTGAAATGGTGCTGCCGAAAGGTCACGCCCTGCTGCCTGCCGCCGAGTTCTTCGGTGACCCAGTGATGGCGACGCTGATTGCCGTGCTGATTGCTATCTTCACCTTCGGCCTGAACCGCGGCCGTTCTATGGACGAAATCAACGACACGCTGATCTCCTCCATCAAAATTATCGCCATGATGCTGCTGATCATCGGCGGTGGCGGTGCGTTCAAACAGGTTCTGGTCGACAGCGGCGTGGATAAATACATTGCCTCTATCATGCACGAATCCAACGTCTCTCCGCTGTTTATGGCATGGTCCATTGCTGCCGTTCTGCGTATTGCGCTGGGTTCAGCGACCGTAGCAGCCATTACCGCAGGCGGCATCGCGGCACCACTGATTGCCACCACCGGCGTTAGCCCAGAACTGATGGTTATCGCGGTAGGTTCCGGTTCCGTTATCTTCTCTCACGTGAACGATCCAGGCTTCTGGCTGTTCAAAGAGTACTTCAACCTGACTATCGGCGAGACCATCAAGTCCTGGTCGATGCTGGAAACCATTATCTCGGTTTGCGGTCTGGTCGGTTGTCTGCTGCTGGGGATGGTGGTTTAACACCACGCATGAACGATAAAAAAACGCCGGGGCTTGCCCCGGCGTTTTAGTTTTTACTTCTTCTTACTCGCCGATTTCCGGCGCTTGTCTAAATCTTTAATCAGCTTATTCACGTCATCATCGGCAAACATCGCCTCCAGTGAGGTCGACAGTTTACGCCGCCAGTTCGGGTATTCGGTGCTGGTTCCCGGGATATTCACCGGCGAGGACATTTGCAGCCAATCCTCCGGCTGAAGCCCTAACAACGCACTGTTGCTGTCAGCAATGTAGCGTTGCATACCGCGGCTTAACGTGGCGGTCATCGACATCAACGATGCTTTGTGACCGGCGCGTTTCGGCAGCGTACCGTACTTGTGCAATGCATCCAGCAGCCCTTGCTTAGCCAACTCGCGATCCTGATACAGCCCACGCAGCACATCGGCATCAGGATACAGACCCAGTTCATTACCCAGCGTCAGGTCACCGCTTTCCCAATAGCCACGCAACGTTGGCAGATCATGGGTGGTGGCCACGGCCATCGACTGCTCCGGATATGCTTTTGGTGAGCGGAAGGTCTTCTCGTGGTCATTCTCAAAATAGAGCACTTTGTACGAGTAAACGCCGCTCTTACGCAGCTTACTGACTATCTCAACCGGTACGGTTCCTAAGTCTTCGCCAATCACCATGCAGTGATGACGCTTACTTTCCAGCGCCAGAATCGACAGCAGCGCATCCACCGGATACTGCACGTAGGCACCATGATCGGCGGTTTCACCGTACGGGATCCACCACAGGCGCAGCACCGACATGACGTGGTCGATACGCAGCGCGCCGCAGTTCTTCATGTTAGCGCGCAGCAGTTCGATAAATGGCTCATAGGCACGGGCCGCGATGATATGTGGATCCATCGGCGGCAGCCCCCAGTTTTGCCCCAGCGGCCCGAGGATATCCGGCGGCGCCCCAACGGATGCCTTCAGACAATACAGCTCGCGGTCACACCAGGTTTCCGCACCACCTTCGGCTACGCCCACCGCCAGATCGCGGTAGAGGCCAATCGGCATCTCATCGCGCTGGCTGGTCTGCCAGCAGTCGGCAAATTGGGTGTATGCCAGCCATTGCAGCCACAGGTAAAAATCCACCTCGTCCGCGTGTTTTTTGCAAAATGCGTGTACTTCCGGGCTGTCGGTGGTGCGATAGGCTTCCGGCCATACCGGCCAGCCCCAGCGCATCGGGTCTTCTTTCACCTGGTTGGCGTGCAGCGCATCAAACGCCGCCTGCCAGTACAGACTCTCGCCTTCTTTGTCGACAAAATAGCGGAAGGCCGCTATCTGCTCATCATTACGTTTAGCAAAACGCTTCCACGCCATGCGCAGCGCGGTCATTTTCAGCTCAGTAACCGCCGTGTAGTCCACCTGCGCCACTTCACGCGCTGCTTTCAGCTTCTTCTGCGTTGCCGGCAGCTTCCACCACGCCTGTGCTTCATCACTTTTAGCAAAGTCTTCTACCGCGTTGACGTCGATGTAGATAACGTTCATCCAGCGGCGCGATGAAGGGCTGTACGGGCTGGCGCTTTCAGGATTCGCCGGGTAGAGCGCGTGGATCGGATTGAGACCAATAAACGCGCCGCCGCGTTTGGCCACTTCCGGCAGCATCGCCTTCAGGTCACCAAAATCGCCAATCCCCCAGTTCTTCTCCGAACGCAGCGTATAAAGCTGCACGCAGGCTCCCCACAGCTTTTTCGCCTCTTTGAGCGGCTTCGGCTCATAGCAGCGCTCGGGCGCGACAATCACCCGGCAGTGCCAGCGTTCATCGCTCTGCGTCAGCGTCAGTGAGTGATACCCTTCCGACAAACGGGTCGGTAAGCTGAGGTTTTTCCCCCCAGCGACCTGCCCCTGGTACTGTTTGCCCTCTTCAGTGGTGAGGATCCAGTTAAATTCCCCCGAGCCCTCCACCGGCAGCGCCATTTTCTTGCCGTATGTCCAGACCATCACATTCGGCACCGGCGTTGCCACGGCAACGGCGTCGCGGTGCATCGCGTCAAGCAAACGCCGTTTGGTGTCAGCGCCGATAGACTGCGGTTTGCCATGGGCATTGATGTAGTTTGGGCTAATCCCCGCCGCCAGCGCGGCATTATCGAGGCGTTTGCTTTCCATTGCCTGTCCTTAGCGTTTTGCCTGCCAGATACGTTTTTGATAATCGCGGATAGAGCGATCGGAGCTGAACATGCCGCAGCGCGCGGTATTCAGGATAGCGGCACGCGTCCAGGCTTCCTGGTCACGGTACAGCACATCAACCTGCTTCTGCGCTTCCACATAGGCGGCAAAGTCAGCCATGACCAGATACGGATCGCCGCCCTGCTTACCTATGCTGTGCAGCATCTGGTCAAACGCGTGTTTGTCGCCGTCGCTATATTTTCCACTTTCCAGTTCTTTCAACACCGCATCCAACTGCTTATCGGCTTTACGCCATTTCAGCGGATCGTAGCCTTTCGCCTTCAGTGCTTTCACCTGCTCAACGGTATGACCGAAGATAAAGATATTTTCATCACCCACCTGCTCGGCGATTTCCACGTTCGCACCATCCAGCGTACCAACGGTCAGCGCGCCGTTCAGCGCCAGCTTCATGTTGCCGGTGCCGGAGGCCTCTTTGCCCGCGGTGGAAATCTGCTCGGACACATCTGCCGCCGGGATCAGCATCTCCGCCGCTGACACGCAGTAATCCGGCAGGAACACCACCTTCAGTTTATCGCCTACTTTCGGATCGTTGTTCACCGCTTCGGCAACTTTGTTGATCGCCAGAATGATGTTTTTCGCCAGGTAATAGCCCGGAGCCGCTTTCGCGCCAAACAGGAACACGCGCGGTACGCGGTCAGCCTGCGGGTTCTCCCGAATTTCTTTATACAGCGCCAGAATATGCAGCAGGTTCAGGTGCTGACGTTTGTATTCATGCAGGCGTTTGATCTGAATATCAAAAATGGCGTTAGTGGTGATCTCGATACCGGTACGCGCTTTGATAAATTTCACCAGACGCTGCTTGTTCGCCAATTTGATTTCGCGGTATTGCTGGCGGAATTTGGCGTCGTCAGCATATTTTTCCAGATGGATCAGCTGATCGAGGTCATTGGCCCACTCTTTCTTCAGCGATTTATCCAGCAACGCCGCCAGCGCAGGGTTGCACTGTTTGATCCAGCGACGTGGGGTAATACCGTTGGTCACGTTATGGAACTTGTTCGGCCACAGCTGGTGATATTCCGGGAACAGATCCTTCACCACCAAATCCGAGTGCAGCGCCGCGACGCCGTTGACCGCAAAGCCACTGACGACACACATATTCGCCATCCGCACCTGCTTGTTATGCACCACGGCCAGCTTCGCCCAGACCGCGTCATCACCCGGCCAGGTTTTGTCGACCAGCTTTTTAAAGCGGGCATTGATTTCATTGATAATCTGCATGTGGCGCGGCAGCAGCGCTTTAATCAGTTTTTCATCCCAGCATTCCAGCGCTTCCGGCATCAACGTATGGTTGGTGTAGGCGAAGGTCTTGCTGGTGATGGCCCAGGCGTCGTCCCAGCTCAGCTGATGCTCATCAATCAGCACGCGCAGCAGTTCTGGAATCGCGATAGTTGGGTGGGTATCGTTGAGCTGAATGACCTCAAAATCGGCCAGTTCGTGCAGCTTACGCCCTGCCAGATGGTGGCGGCGCAGAATATCCGCAACCGAACAGGCGCACTGGAAGTACTGCTGCATCAGACGCAGCTTTTTACCCGCGGTATGGTTATCGTTCGGGTAGAGAACTTTGGTCAGTTTTTCAGCATCGATGCCCTGCTGCTCTGCGCGCAGGAAATCGCCATCGTTGAATTTAGTCAGGTTAAATGGATGCGCGTGGGTCGCTTGCCACAAACGCAGCGGTTGCGCTACGCCGTTACGATAGCCCAGCACCGGCAGATCCCAGGCTTCACCGGTAATGGTAAATG
>PPYF01024629.1_pt1 | contig 49087 bp, 40 predicted proteins | sample 1559871 | NCBI WGS metagenome assembly PPYF01 (sample SAMN08240021, study PRJNA423297) | Human gut metagenome, whole genome shotgun sequencing project.
GATATAAATTGTTTGTAAAATAAAAACAACTTAATAAAAACAGAAAAAGCGGTCATATTTATGAAAAAATATTTCATGAATATGACCGCTTTATTGTTTGAAAAATGGTTAATATATAAGAAAAAACAAAATATTATCTGACAATACTGCGCTAAATAAAAAATAGACAAATTATCAGACAAAAGAACAAAAAAAGTGATTTACAAGCGGCGATTATAGGAGTAAAATGAGAATCAGTTAAGAAAAAGCAACTCATGAATGATTTACAACGAAAGGATAGTTCTATGAAAGAGCAATGGAATGAGAGCACAGCAACCGCCAAAGGATTATATGATCCGAGTTTCGAACATGATAACTGCGGAATTGGTGCTGTGGTAAACATCAAAGGTATCAAGACCCACCAGACCGTGGAAAATGCCTTGAAAATTGTTGAGAACTTAAAGCATAGAGCCGGAAAAGATGCCGACGGAAAGACCGGAGATGGTGTTGGTATTCTTCTTCAGATTTCCCATAAGTTCTTTAAGAAAGCGGTAGAGCCGCTTGGAATTAAGCTGGGAGAAGAGAGAGATTACGGCGTCGGAATGTTTTTCTTCCCACAGGATGAGTTAAAGACCAATCAGGCAAAGAAGATGTTTGAGGTAATTGTTGAGAAGGAAGGAATGGAATTCCTCGGATGGAGACAGGTACCGATTCATCCGGACAAGCTTTCCGACAAGGCCAGAGGATGTATGCCATGCATCATGCAGGCGTTCATCAAAAGACCGGAAGATGTGGAGAAGGGACTTGATTTTGACCGCAAGCTGTATGTGGCACGCCGTGTATTCGAGCAGTCCAACGATGACAGCTATGTTGCTTCTCTTTCGAGCAGAACGATCGTATATAAAGGAATGTTCCTTGTAGAGCAGCTGCGTCAGTTCTTCTCCGATCTGCAGGATAAGGATTATGAGTCTGCAATTGCAACCGTACATTCCCGTTTCTCTACCAACACAAATCCAAGCTGGGAGAGAGCACATCCAAACCGTTTTATTGTACATAACGGTGAGATCAACACCATCCGCGGTAATGCAGACAAGATGCTTGCCCGGGAAGAGACGATGGCATCCGGCAAGCTGCGCGGGGAATTCCAGAAGGTACTTCCGGTCGTCAACACCGAAGGATCTGACTCCGCAATGCTGGACAATACGTTGGAGTTTCTGGTGATGAGTGGCATGGATCTGCCACTGGCAGTCATGATCATGATTCCGGAGCCATGGGCAAACAACGCCGTGATGACACAGAAAAAGAAAGATTTCTATCAGTATTATGCAACTATGATGGAGCCTTGGGACGGACCTGCATCCATCCTGTTCTCCGATGGAGATATGATGGGAGCGGTTCTTGACCGTAACGGTCTGCGTCCATCCCGTTATTACATTACAGACGATGATTATCTGATTCTTTCTTCCGAGGTCGGAGTTCTCAATATTGATCCGACCCATATCGTGACAAAAGATCGTCTGCGCCCTGGTAAAATGCTTCTTGTAGATACCGTGCAGGGTCGTGTGATCGATGACGATGAGTTAAAAGAAAAATATGCGGGCAAGCGTCCGTATGGTGAGTGGCTTGACAGTAACATCGTCATGTTAAAGAATTTAAAAATCCCGAATGAGCGTGTGCCGGAATACACACAGGAAGAACGCCAGAGAATGCAGAGAGCATTCGGTTACACGTATGAGTCCTTAAAGGATTCCATCTTGCCGATGGCAAAGAACGGCATTGAGGGTACCGCTGCGATGGGTACGGATACACCGCTTGCGGCGCTGTCCGGAAACCGTGAGCCGCTGTTTAACTATTTTAAGCAGCTGTTTGCACAGGTAACCAACCCGCCAATCGATTCCATCCGTGAGGAGGTTGTTACTTCTACGACGGTGTATATCGGATCTGCCGGAAACCTCTTAGAGGAAAAGCCGGAGAACTGTAAAGTACTTCGGATCAACAATCCGATTCTGACCAACACAGACCTGATGAAAATCCGCAATATGAAAGTAGACGGATTTAAGGTAGAAACCATTCCGATTATTTATTATAAGAATACCAGTCTTGAGAAAGCCGTAGATCGTCTCTTTATTGAGGCGGATCGTGCATACAGAGACGGAGCCAATATCCTGATCCTTTCCGACAGAGGCGTGGATGATAACCATGTGGCAATTCCTTCCCTGCTTGCCGTATCTGCATTGCAGCAGTATCTGGTAAAGACAAAGAAACGTACTTCCCTTTCCCTGATTCTCGAATCCGGAGAGCCGCGTGAGGTACATCATTTTGCAACACTGCTTGGTTTTGGTGCGAGTGCAATTAACCCATACCTGGCACTGGATACCGTAAAACAGCTGATTGACGAGCACATGTTAGACAAAGATTATTATGCCGCAGTTGATGATTATAACCATGCAATTATCACCGGTATTGTAAAGATTGCAGCCAAGATGGGTATTTCTACGATCCAGTCGTATCAGGGTTCCAAGATTTTTGAGGCACTTGGTATTGATAAAGATGTCATTGACAAGTATTTCACCAATACGGTCAGCCGCATCGGCGGAATTTCCATCAAGGATATCGAGAATGATGTCAATACGCTTCATTCCGCAGCCTATGATCCGCTGGGACTTGAAACCGATGTAACCCTTGACAGCAAGGGGCGCCACAAGATGAGAAGCGGAGCCGATGCGCATCTGTACAATCCGGCTACCATCCATCTGCTGCAGCAGTCTACCAAACGTGGGGACTATGAGATGTTCAAGCAGTATACGAGTCTGGTAGATGAAGAAGAAAAGCATACGAACCTGCGTGGACTGATGGATTTTGAGTACCCGAAGAAGGGTGTGAAGCTTGAGGAAGTGGAAAGCGTAGATTCTATTGTGACACGTTTTAAGACCGGAGCGATGTCTTACGGTTCTATTTCGAAGGAAGCACATGAGACACTTGCCATTGCCATGAATCACTTACACGGTAAGTCAAACACCGGTGAAGGTGGTGAGGACAAGGATCGTCTGACCGTCGGACCGGACGGAAAGAACCGTTGTTCCGCAATCAAACAGGTTGCATCCGGACGTTTCGGTGTTACCAGCCGTTATCTGACCAGTGCGCAGGAGATCCAGATCAAAATGGCACAGGGAGCAAAGCCTGGTGAAGGTGGACATCTTCCAGGTAAGAAAGTATATCCATGGATTGCCAGGACAAGACTTTCCACACCGGGTGTATCTTTGATCTCCCCGCCACCACACCACGATATTTATTCCATCGAGGATCTTGAACAGCTGATCTTTGACTTAAAGAATGCAAACCGCGATGCAAGAATTTCCGTAAAACTGGTTTCCGAGGCAGGTGTCGGTACCGTAGCAGCCGGTGTTGCAAAAGCCGGTGCACAGGTTGTCCTGATCTCCGGATATGACGGTGGTACAGGTGCTGCGCCAAGCAGTTCCATCCACAACGCAGGTCTTCCGTGGGAACTTGGTCTGGCAGAGACACATCAGACCCTGATTATGAACGGACTGCGCAATAAAGTAAGAATTGAGACAGACGGAAAGCTGATGAGTGGTAAAGACGTGGCCATCGCTGCATGTCTTGGCGCGGAAGAGTTTGGTTTTGCAACCGCTCCGCTGGTAACCATGGGCTGTGTCATGATGCGTGTATGTAATCTGGATACCTGTCCGGCAGGTATTGCAACCCAGAATCCGGAGCTTCGTAAGCGTTTCGCAGGAAAACCGGAGTATGTTGAGAACTTCATGCGCTTTATCGCAGAAGAACTTCGGGAGTACATGGCAAAACTTGGTGTCCGCACAGTGGATGAACTCGTCGGACGAAGCGATTTCTTAAAGGTTCGCGGAGATCTGTCCGAGCGTGAAGCAAAGCTTGACCTGAGCAATATCTTAAATAATCCGTTTGCAGGAACAAAGCAGAAGGTTATTTTTGATCCGAAGCAGGTATATGATTTCGAACTGGATAAGACCAAAGATATCACGGAGTTCTTAAAACAGTTAAAGCCGGCACTTGATAAGAAGCAGAAGCGTATGATCGATACCGAAGTAACAAACGTAAACCGTTCGCTTGGAACAATCTTCGGATCAGAGATTACAAAGAAGTACGACGATACACTCGATGAGGATACTTTCATTATTAAATGCAGCGGAGCCGGCGGACAGAGTTTTGGTGCCTTTATTCCAAAGGGACTGACACTCGAACTGGTGGGAGATTCCAACGATTATTTCGGAAAGGGACTTTCCGGCGGAAAGCTGATCGTTTATCCACCGGCAGGAGTAAACTTCAAAAAGGATGAGAACATCATTATCGGTAACGTAGCACTGTACGGTGCGACAAGCGGTAAGGCATTCATCAATGGTGTGGCAGGAGAACGTTTCTGTGTCAGAAATTCCGGAGCTACTGCTGTTGTTGAGGGTGTCGGCGATCATGGATGTGAGTATATGACGGGCGGTCGTGTCGTTATCCTTGGTAAAACCGGAAAGAACTTTGCCGCAGGTATGAGCGGTGGTATCGCTTATGTACTGGATGAGGACAACGATCTGTACATGCGTACCAACAAGTCCATGGTATTCAGTGAGGAAGTCACCAATAAATATGACGTATTAGAGCTCAAAGAAATGATCAAAGAACATGTTACCCTGACCAATTCGGAAAAAGGTAAGGAAATTCTCGATCACTTCAGTGAGTATCTGCCGAAGTTTAAGAAAGTCATCCCATATGATTATAACCGTATGCAGATGGCAATCGTTCAGATGGAAGAAAAAGGTCTGAATGCAGAGCAGGCACAGATTGAGGCATTTTATGCCAGCACGAGAGCATAAGGAGGGAAGAAACAATGGGAAAGCCAACAGGATTTATGGAATACGACAGATGTGAGGCGCGTTCGGTGGAACCAAAGGAACGAATCAAAAATTTTGATGAATTCCACATCTTCCTTTCCAAAGAAAAACAAAGAGAGCAGGCAGCGCGCTGTATGGATTGCGGTGTCCCGTTCTGTCAGTCGGGTATGACAGTTGCCGGAATGACTTCCGGCTGCCCGCTGCACAATCTGGTACCGGAGTGGAACGATCTGCTTTATACCGGAAACTATCAGCAGGCATATAACCGTCTGCACAAGACCAATAATTTCCCGGAGTTTACCTCCCGTGTATGTCCAGCTCTGTGTGAGAAGGCATGTACCTGTGGACACTGGGGAGATCCGGTATCTGTCCGGGACAATGAGCATGGAATCATTGAGACGGCATACAAAGAAGGCTATGCCGGACCACATATTCCAAAGGTTCGTACCGGAAAGAAAGTTGCCATCATCGGTTCCGGTCCTTCCGGACTGGCAGCAGCAGATCAGCTGAACCAGAGAGGACATGATGTTACGGTATATGAGAGAGATGACCGTGTCGGCGGACTTCTGATGTATGGTATTCCGAATATGAAGCTCGAAAAGCAGATCATTGACCGTAAGATCAATGTTATGAAAGAAGAGGGCGTGAAGTTTATCACAGGCTGTAATGTCGGTGTGGATGTCAAGAGTGCAGAGCTGTTAAAAGAGTATGACAGAGTCATCCTCTGCTGTGGAGCAAAGCATGCGCGTGATATCAAGGCAGCAGGTCGTGATGCAGAAGGAATCTATTTTGCAGTCGATTATCTGTCACGCAACACAAAGAGCCTTTTGGATTCCAATTTTAAGGACAACAAATTTATTTCCGCAAAGGGAAAAAATGTTGTGATCATCGGTGGCGGTGATACCGGAAATGACTGTGTGGGAACGGCTATCCGTCAGGGTGCAAAGTCTGTAACCCAGCTGGAGATGATGCCATGTCCACCGGCAGAGCGGGCAGCAAATAACCCATGGCCGGAGTGGCCGAAGGTGTTAAAGACCGACTATGGCCAGGAAGAAGCGATTGCATGTTTCGGTACAGATCCACGAATCTATCAGACAACCGTAAAGGAATTCCATAAGGATAAGAACGGCAAGTTGAATGGTCTGACAATCGTCAGACTTGAGAGCAAGGTGGATGAGAAGACCGGACGCAGAAATATGGTGGAGGTTTCCGGTTCCGAGAAGAAGATTCCGGCAGAACTTGTACTGATCGCTGCAGGATTCCTTGGAACAGAGGAATACATTGCAAAGGCATTCGGTGTAGAGCTGAACCAGAGAACAAATGTAGCTACAGAGCCTGGAACATATGCAACAAATGTAAAGAACGTATTTGTTGCGGGAGATATGCACAGAGGACAGTCACTGGTTGTCTGGGCAATTCGTGAGGGCCGCGAGGTGGCACATGACGTGGATACAAGTCTGATGGGATATTCTTATCTGTCCGTACAGTAAAACAGAGAGATACGGTTGGTGTAAAACCATATGATTTTTGGGAGTCATCTGAAACAGATGGCTCCTTTTTTACCTCTTGTGGGCTTTTTTTGACCTGTCAGTGAGAAGCGGTTTACAGAGTTTCTTTTTTTCGATATGATAATTTCTGTAAAAAGGAGTCAGGTATGAAAATAAAAATGGAAATTGATGAAAATCTGCAGGAAGAGGAGATTATCGTGCGCTGCCGGGAATTAAGTGATGATGTGGTGGCAATGCAGAGAAGGATTGCGGAGGCTGTTCATGCAGGCATGCGGCTGACAGTTACACGCGGAGATCTGGAGTATTTTCTTCCTCTCAATGAAATTTTATTTTTTGAGACGGCAGATTCGGTTGTGGCGGTTCACACGGCCACACAGATTTATGAAACACATTTGCGGTTATATGAGCTGGAAAAAATGCTTCCGGGCAGTTTCCTGCGGGTATCCAAATCCTGCATTATGAATACAGGGATGATTCGTTCGGTCCGCAAAAATATTACGGGTGCCAGTGAAGTGGAATTTACGGATTCTGTGAAAAAAGCATATGTATCACGCAGTTATTTTAAAGTCCTGACGGACAAATTGGAAGAAAAGAGGTTAAAAAAATGAAAAAGAGAAATATTTTCTGGGCAGTTATTCTTATTTTTATCGCAGTATATCTGGTGGCGAGCAAAATGCATATGATACCTGCGATTCCGTTCTTTAAAATCTTATTTACCGTGATCTTTGTGTATACGGCTGTTTATGGATTTGTGCGGCTGCATTTCTTTGAAGGAATGTTGTCGGTTGGATTGCTGGGCTGTATGTACGATAAAGTGCTTGGCATTCAGGCAATTACTCCGTGGACACTTCTTCTGGCAGCGTGTCTGGTCGGTCTGGCACTGGATCTGCTTTTCAGAAATTTAAAAAAACAAAAAGATAATACTTATTTTGGACACAGCAGTGCAGGCGGACATGTGGAGAATGGACAGGATGGTGAGTATGTACATGTGGAAAATTCTTTTGGAGCGTTGAGTAAATATGTAAATTCTGACTGTTTTCGGGAGGCAAAGATTTCGAACAGTTTTGGAGAGTGTAACGTATTTTTCAATAATACGGCATTAAAAGGAGCGAATGCAATTATCCGTACGGATAATTCTTTCGGCAGTACAAACATTTATCTTCCGTCAACCTGGCGCGTGGAATTCAGACAGAATACCGCATTTGGCAATGTGGAATGTAAAGGTCAGGGCAGCAGTGATCCGGATGCTCCGTGTGTGGAACTGCAGATCTCAAGCAGTTTTGGACAGACTTGTATAATTTTTGGATAATTCTGCTTGATATTATGTACATTTCGATGTAGAATTATAGATAAATAGTATACTATACTATACATAGGAGGAAACGTATGCGTAAGAATTACTTTCAAAATGTGAAAATTGCGGATAAGCTGAAAATGGTTATGAAAGCAATTTTTGCAATTTTACTGGTGAACAATATTCTGTTTGCAATTTTAATGCTTGTATTTGGACATCCGGTATGGATTATCATTCCTGTCATTGCAGTAGTTGGTATGCCATTGCTTTCCAAAATGATCATTCAGGAACTGACAGAAAATATTCTTGAACCGTTAGACCAGATTGAAAAGGCCGCAGATGACATGGCACACGGAAATCTCGAAATTGATATTTCTTATCAGGGGGAAGATGAACTGGGAAAGCTTGCAGAAAGTTTCCGCAATACATCTTTTTATTTAAGGGGTGTTGTGGACGATATCAATCAGCTCCTTACAGAGTTTGCAAAAGGAAACTTTGATGCGAGATCCCATGATATTGAAGCCTATCAGGGAAATTTCGGTGAAATTTTAAAGAAACTGGAAGCGACAGAAAATAATCTGAGCTAGACGATCAAAAATGTACAGGAATCTTCCGATCAGGTATCTGCAGGAGCTGATCAGCTGGCACAGAGTGCACAGGGACTGACAGAGGGTGCCACCGATCAGGCAGCGGCAGTACAGCAGCTGACATCTTCGGTTGCCGAGGTTGCTACACATATCGAAGAAAATACGAAGTCCATAGACAATGTACATGACCAGGCAAAGCAGGTTGCAATCAAAGCAGACAGCGGAAGTGCAAAGATGAAAGAACTGGTCGAAGCCATGCAGCATATTTCAGAGACCACTAATGATATCCAGGTTATCATCGGAAAGATTGAAAGCATTGCCAGCCAGACAAACCTGTTGTCTTTAAATGCATCCATTGAGGCTGCGCGTGCCGGTGAAGCAGGAAAAGGATTTGCGGTTGTTGCAGAACAGATTAAAAACCTTGCGGAAGAGAGTGCTTCTTCGGCAGAAGAAACCCGTGTCATGCTGACAAACAGTTTGAATCAGGTGGGTGTCGGAAGCTCTGTTGCAGATGAGACTTCCCAGTTTATGTCGGAAATGATCGAACAGCTGGATGCGGTTGTTATGGAGGTGGCTAAGATCCGTCAGATTTCTGATAAGCAGGCAGAATCGGTAAAGCGGATTTCCGATGCTGTTGAGCAGGTAAACGGGGTTGTGCAGTCTAATTCTGCTACTTCTGAAGAAGTATCTGCAACCAGTGAAGAACTTTTTGCATCTGCTGAAAGTCTGGATGAGATGGTATCTGATTTTATTCTTCGTAAATAAGATACGAACAGATGACTGGCACATTGTACAGATGAGGTGATTTTATGCCGTCGATCATGGTGTATACGGAAGAAACATTTTATTATACAGACGGAATCCGTGTTGTTGCGCGGGAAGAATATATGCGGCCGGATGTTACGGAACTGAGTTTCTACCAGAAAGAAGGTTTCTGGTTTGGATTTGAAGCTCCGTATTCTATTTATACCATGCAGGGAATCCGGGCATTGATTGAGTTGAAACTCAGACAATACGATTGTACACCGGAATTTCGCTATACGCGTAAGAAAATTGAATATAGTTACAGTGAAAAAAAGATTCTCGATTCCGTGATTTTTTATATCACGAAATCCGATCAGCCGGGAGTTTTGTCTGTGATGGAGGAAATTAATCATTCCACTCATCTGTGTTTCTGGAACATGAAAGTGCCATACCATGATTTTGGGGAAATCCGTAAACATACCGATGCGGTATTTTACGGAATGTTTCAACAAAAAGCGCAATAGTTCTTGACTTTTTCGGCAAAAGTTCTATAATACATTCTCGGTAATAGAGGATGTGTCGAATGAATAAAGAGAGAGATTATTTTTTTGATAATTTGAAAGCGGTATTGATATTCTTAGTCGTGCTGGGGCATTTTTTGCTCCCTATCCACGGAGAAAGTGTTCTTGTGGTGGTAAAGCGCCTGATCTATGTATTTCATATGCCGCTTTTTGTATTTGTGTCAGGTTATTTTGCAAAGAAAATATATAAAAACGGGCAGTATAATTTTAAAAAAATATTGTATCTGATCAAGGCGTACATCATATTTGTTATTGCAATTCAGATAGTATATGCACTGTGTGGATTCCGGGATTTCTCAGAGATTAATTTTTTCTCGCAGAGTGGGGCACCGTGGTATCTGTTTGCCATGATTGTGTGGTATCTTACCATTCCTGTCATCCGGAAGTACAAAGAGATACCGGTATTAATCGTGACGGTTGCGCTGGCCCTGATCGCCGGATATTTCAAAAATATCGGCGATTTTTTGTGCATGTCCCGTATTCTGGTATTTGGTCCGTTCTTTTATCTGGGATATTATATGGAACAACCGGTGCTTGAACGGGCATTGCGACCGGTTTACCGGAGAGTTGTTGTACCGGCTGCTGTGGCAATCTGTGCGGGAATTCTGGCGTTTGGCTCAAAGTTAAAAGATGAGCTTGGCATGGTCTATGAAAACATTTCCTATTATGAACTGGATGATGTGTGGGAAGGACCGTTTGTTCGTCTGGCACTGATGATTGCCGCGTTTCTGATTTCGTGGGCGATTATGTTTTTTGTGCCGCGTGGGAAAACCTGCCTGTCAGTGATTGGACAGAATACGATGCCGGTATATATGCTGCACCGGATCCTGCGGGATATCCTGATGTTTGCGGGAATCTATGACTATCTCGGAGACTGGGGATGGTTTGCGCTGTTTGTTCTGATTTGTCTGAGTATCTGCGTGATTTACCTGCTTGTTAATCCAAAGGTAGTAAATCAGGTAAATAAGATTTTGACACTGTATACCCCGCGGCTGTGGGGCAGAATACGTCGGAATCAGGCGATATAAAGGAATCACAGATTGATTTTTCCTCCTATATTTTTTAGCTTGGGGCTAAAAAATATAGGGGGATTTTTTTTGAAAAAGTTTGTAACGAAAGATACCCGTGCACCGTCTGACTGATGAATACAAAGGAGGTGAAAATGTGTGAAAACACCGGATACAAATTATATTGAGAAGCTGTACCGTGCCTATTATATGGATGTGTATTCCTATCTGATGACACTGGTAAAGGATGCACATGAGGCTGAAGAATTAACGCAGGAGACGTTTTTCCGGGCAATGCGGTCAAAAGCATCCTATCAGGGAAAATCAGGGGAACGTACATGGCTGTGCGCCATTGCAAAGAATCTGTGTATGGATCATTTTCGGAGACAGAAGAAAAAGAAACCCGAAAATGTGTCAAAAGAGGTCGATGCAGGAATTTTTCTGGAGCGTGATGTGACAGACCGGATGCAGAGTTTAGAGATTCATCAGGCACTGCATAAGCTTTCGGAACCTTATAAAGAGGTGTTTTCGCTGTGGGTGTTCGGGGAACTTTCTTTCCGCGAAATCGGGCAGATTTTCGGGAAGACGGAAAATTGGGCGCGCGTAACCTATCATCGGGGAAAACTGAAACTACAGGAGACTTTAGAAAAGGAGCGGAAAAATGAAATATAACTGTAAAGTGATACAGGATCTTCTGCCATTGTACACGGATGGAATCTGCAGCGATGTGAGTGCACAGATGGTGGAAGAGCATTTAAAAGAATGTGCATCCTGTGAAAAAATTGCAAAAGAGTTACAGGATGACAGCGTGGAAAAAACACTTGGGAAAGAGTGTGACCATGTGGTGTTATCCCATGAGAAAAAAGTAAGCAAAAAGATGGTTACGGCGGGGAGCATTACAGCGGCAGTCCTTTTGATCCCGGTCATTGTCTGTCTGATCTGTAATCTTGCCATCGGGCATGCGCTTGACTGGTTTTTTATTGTGCTGACAGCACTGCTTGTTGTGGCATCGGTCACGCTCGTACCAATGCTTGTTGTAGAAAAAAAGGCGGTGTATACGGTGCTTGCATTTACCGGTACACTTGTGCTTCTGCTGTTTACCTGCTGTTTCTACACACACGGAAACTGGTTTTTCGTTGCGGCAGCCGCGGTTGTTTTCGGGCTGTCGGTATGTTTTGCACCGGTTGTCATCCATGGACTTTTGTCAGACGGCAGATGGAAAAGAAAACGTGCATGGATTGTGGTTGCGTGGGACAGTCTCTGGCTGTATCTGCTTTTAGCGGTGTGTGGTTGGTTTGTCCATGGAAATGTAACTTACTGGCGTGTGGCACTGGGCATTTCGACTTACAGCATACTTCTGGTCTGGGGATGGACAGCGGTACTTTGCAGCAGGAATTGTAACCGCTGGAATAAAGCAGGGCTTCTTGTCATGCTGACGGGTGTGTGGACCGGATTTGTGACAGATGTGGTAAACTTCCTGCTGCGTGATACGGAAAACGGACTGCGCTATCTGGATCTGGCAAAAGGATTTCCACTGGATGATCCTGCTGTCTTTAATGCAAATGTGTATTTTATGATGATCGCGGTTTCTGTTTTCGTGGGTGTGATTTGTCTGTGCAACGGTCATGGAAGGGGAAAAAGTGAAAAAACGGATTAGATGTTGTGTTTTAATTTTGATTTTTGGTGTACTTGTTTTGCAGCAGACTGTGGTATCCGCGGCAGAACAAACCCTCCCGTCCGGAATTTCGTTTGATGAAATCGGGTCAAAGATGCAGGCGTTTGAAAAAAAGCATGCAGATACAACGGCAGGGCTTGCTGTCTCAGTTTTTACCAGTAAAGAAGATGTGACGCAGTATGCTGGCTATACAGATATGGAAAAGAAGATAAAGACGGATGAAACGTCTGTGTTTGAGTGGGGATCAACCACGAAACTTTTGGTGTTTTTGAGTGTGATGCAGCAGCTGGAACAAAATAACCTGGATCTGGATACGGATATCCGTACATATCTGCCGAAAGATTTTTTAAAAAACCTGACGTTTGCAGAACCGGTGACGATGACAGAACTTATGAACCATACGGCAGGTTTTCAGGAAGAGTATGTCGGGTTGTATGAAAAAGGAATTACGGCGTATCCGTCCTTAAAAGAAGCACTTTATGAACATGAGCCAAAACAGGTATATAAACCGGGCACGGTGACGGCATATTCTAACTGGGGCGTGGCACTTGTAGCATATATTGTTGAGCGTGTCAGTGGGCAGGAGTTTTCTTCCTATGTAAGAGAACATATTTTTACCCCACTGGGGATGAATCATACGGCAGTTTCTGTGGATCTGTCGGACTGCCCGTGGGTGCAAAAGCAGTGGAAAAAACTGCAATGTTATACGGCAGATGGAGAGAAGGTCAAAGACTGTAAAACGCCGCTTCTTCTTTATCCGGCAGGGCGTGCGGTTTCAACGCTTACCGATTTCCGGATGTTTGCAAGAGCCGTTCTGACAAAAGATAAGCTGCTTTTACAGGAAAAGACATGGGAACTTTTATTTATGCCAACCGATGATTTCGGAACAACACAGATACCAAAAAATATGCATGGCTTCTGGATGGCTTCCTATGGGATTCCGGTATATGGGCACGGAGGAAATACCATGGGCTGTTCGGCAAATCTGCTGCTGGATGTAAAAGATGGTGTAGGGGTTGTTGTGATGACAAATCAGGCATACGAAGAAATTTACAATGTGCAGATGCCAGAACTTGTGTTTGGAACTTATGACCGCAGTGCCTATATAAAAGAGGAAATGATACCAAAAGGAATTTACCGTACCGCACGGACAGACCGGAGAGGTCCCTTTAAGTGGATGAGCCTTAGTTACAAGATGGGGGAAGTGGATGACAGTCAGTTGTGGACAGCATCTGACACAGACGGGGGTGAAAAAATTTCCTATGCATATGGGGATGATATCCGTATTTCAACCTGGGAGTTTGTGCTTGAGATTGGCTCGGTTTTGCTGTGGGGACTGACGATACTATGGGCAGCCGGATCACTTTTGGTGCAGGGAGCTGCCGCGTGCATACGGAAAATTAAAAAGAAGACAAATTTTTCTCCATTTCGCAACTGGGGAATTGCTGCAAACGGAATGCAGCTTCTGGTACTGGTCTGTTTTATCGGAACGGTGTATGGCGTTTCCACGTATCAGAAATGGGAAACCTATGCGTGGCTGTTTGCTGTGATCGGGCTGCTTGCGTTTTTTATGGCAGCTCTTGCGTTATATGGAATGGTTAAAAGAAAAAACCATTCATGGACAGGGAAGAAACGGTGGTTTTATGGAAATCTGTTCTTTCTTCTGGTAACGGTTTTAAATATCGGTTACTGGAATCTGTATCAGTTCTGGAACTGAAATTCGTATTTGACAATTCCAAAAAATGATTATATAGTGGCAGAAAAGAACTTTTGTTTTCACAGAGAAAATACACTGAGGGAGGAACGTAATAATGTACGAATTTACGCAGGATTGTCTGACGGGCATCGGTCAGATCGATGAAGAGCACCGCAAACTGTTTTCATTGATCAATGAAGCGGCAGGACTGCCGAAGGAAGCACGCACACCACAGACGGTAAAAAATATACTGGCACATTTAAGTGATTACGCCGCAAACCATTTTGCACACGAAGAAGCCTATATGCAGGCACAGAACGATCCGGAACTGCCGCTGCAGAAAAAAGAGCATCAGGCATTTGCCGATCACGTAAAACTTCTGGAAAAGCAGCCACTCACCGGGGAGAATGCATCGGCGATGCTCGATGAGATTCTGACCTATCTGGTACGCTGGCTGTACCGGCATATTTTAAGCAGTGACATGATGATCGGAAAAATGCAGAAAGAAGATCCGTTTGTGTTTACCGCGAAATATTATACGGGAATTGAACTGGTAGACAGGGAACACCGGAAGCTGTTTGAGATTATCGGAGAGGTAAATGCACTGATCCATAACGACCTGCTTCATGACAAATACGATGAAATTGTACGTCTGCTGGATGAACTCCGGGAATATACCAAGTTTCATTTTGAAGATGAAGAGGCCTATATGCAGAAAATCAACAGCCCGATGCTGGAAGCGCAAAAGAGGGCGCATCAGGCATTTGTGGACAAGCTGATGAGTATCGATCTGGATAAGCTGGAAGAAATTGATGACAACCAGCAGGAATATCTGCATGAGCTGATCGAGTTCCTCGGCGGATGGCTGATCAATCATATTTTAAAGATGGATACGCAGATTGAAAAGACAGAGCAGTAAGTATTATGTGCGGTGAAAGGATTATTTTCACCGCATTTTAATATGTCAATTTAATATGAAACTTATATAGAAAATACGTTATCCTTTTTAAAAATATTCTTTATAATAAAAGATAGCGAGATTGAGAAAAGGAAGTGTATTTTTATGGCAACAATTTTTCCAAGGGAACAGAAGGCAAAAATGCTTTTTGAAAAGATTAAAGAGAATCCGCAGGCATGTGAGCGCCTGATGGAAACGTTTTATGATGCGCTCGGAGTGGGCGATGATTATGAGGGCAACGGTCTTTCTGCGGAGCAGTTTGCAACCGCACTGTTTCGTTCTTATGAGGAAAAGGATCTGACGGCGTTTCTGATGGCAATTTGTCAGAACAGTATGTTTGATCTGCTGCGGAATTCGTTTCTGGCTCCGTTTCGTTTTAATGCTAATGGTCAGACAAATCCCTATATCCTGACGGATGAGGATGGAAAATTAATTCCGGATATCAAATTTCATGTCAGTGACAAAAATTATGAGCAGTTTTTTAAGGTATTTCAAAAGAGTGAACAGGTGAAGATGTATCTGGCATACGGATTCCGTAAACGGCATTGTTATGACAGAGATACCATGGAAGCACAGGAAATCCGTATGGGAGAGCATATCGGAGTGCTGCTTGTCTATGAAATGCCGGATACGGTAAAAATACAGGAGACAGAAGCGCAGGCATATGCGGCCATCTGGGATATCCTGATGGATCTGCAGAAATCCCTGCCACGTTCGGTCGTTTATTACGGACAGGATTCCATGGAAAATAAGGGAAACCGTTACGATGCACTTGGGGTGTTTTTGCCGATGTACCATTTTCGGAAGGCATTGGAGAAAAACATTGATATTGCAAACAAAATTGTATTGATGCATTAAGAAAGAGGATGATGATTCATGCAAACCAATGCAATACCTAAAAATCACATGGATATCCCATGGCATGAGTACAGCGGCCACGGAAATTGTCCGATTACAGAGGCAGACCTGACCGAAAAAGCTTCAATCGTCGGCCGTGTCGGCCTGATGCTGTTATCCTGTGGAACGGGAGCCTGGCGTGTCCGCAGTTCCATGAATACGATTTCACAAAATCTCGGAATTACATGTTCGACAGATATCGGTCTGATGTCGATTGAATATACCTGTTTTGATGGAACAAGTGGATTTTCCCAGTCTCTTTGCCTGACCAATACCGGAGTCAACACATCAAAACTGAACCGGCTGGAGCGTTTTATCGGTGAATTTTCAACCGTAGGGAAAACCATGACGGGCGAACAGCTCCATGATCATCTGGATGAGATCGACCGGATTCATGGACTCTATTCCCCGGTGGCTTTGGGATTTGCCGCGGCACTGGCATGCGGCGCATTCACATTTTTGCTTGGCGGAGGACCCGTGGAAATGCTGTTTGCTTTTTGCGGGGCAGGACTTGGAAACTTTGTCCGCTGCAAACTGACAAAGCATCATCTGACACTGTTTCTCGGGATTGTGGCATCCGTTGCCTCGGCGTGCGTTACCTATACCATTCTGCTTCGGATCGCAGAGCTGATTGCCGGGGTTTCCCTGCAGCATGAGGCGGGATATATCTGTTCCATGCTTTTTATCATTCCGGGCTTTCCGTTTATTACAAGCGGAATTGACCTTGCCAAGCTGGATATGCGTTCCGGGCTGGAGAGGCTGACCTATGCGATCATTATCATTGTTGTTGCGACCATTACGGCATGGCTGATGGCACTGCTTTTACATCTGCATCCGGTGGATTTTCCGGCGCTTTCCATGTCCGTTCCCATGCATATCATACTGCGTCTGGTCTTCAGTTTCTGCGGCGTGTTCGGATTTTCAATTATGTTTAACAGTCCGTGGAAACTGGCGGCAACGGCAGCACTGATCGGAGCAGTGGCCAACACCCTCCGGCTGGAGCTGGTGGATCTTGCTTCATTTCCTCCGGCTGCGGCTGCTTTTGCGGGAGCACTTTTGGCAGGAATCCTTGCATCATTGATCAAAAACCAGGCGGGATATCCAAGGATTTCACTTACGGTTCCGTCGATTGTCATTATGGTACCGGGACTGTATCTGTACCGGGCAATTTACAATCTGGGGGCGATGTTTTTGAATACCTCTGCATCCTGGTTTGCTTCTGCAATTTTAATTATTGTGGCACTGCCGCTTGGTCTGATCTTTGCAAGAATTCTGACCGACCGGACATTCCGGTATTGTACATAGAAATACGTCTGTTTCCTTACGGCTCCACAAATCCCGGAAAGATACTGACACCTCTTTATTTTAGAAAAGACTTGCAAAAACAGACCAATTGAAGTAAGATAAGATACACAAAACAGGATGTCTGAAAAAGACTATAGATTTTACGGTTTCTGATTCAAACCGTCGGTCTATAGTCTTTTTTTGCGGAACATCCGGCAGAAAAGAGGAGTTTGTATGAATCAGGAGTACATGAAAACAAGAAAAATCCTGCCGCTGGTGCTTTCCATGTCACTTCCCATGGTCATATCCATGGCAGTGAATGCATTGTATAACATTGTGGACAGTTATTTTGTGGCAAAGATCAGTGAAGATGCGATGACGGCGCTTGCCCTTGTGTTTCCGGTGCAAAATCTCGTCAATGCCATTGTTATCGGATTTGCGATCGGAATCAATGCAAGGGTAGCCTTTTATCTGGGAGCAAAAGAGGAGAAACTGGCGGATGAGTCGGCATCCGTGGGGCTTTTGTTAAATTTGATCCACGGTCTGGTGCTGGCACTGCTTTGTTCTGCCATTATGCCATCGTTTCTTCGGATGTTTACAGGCGATACACAGGTGATCGCACTGGCATGCACGTATTCCACGCGGGTATTTGCGTTTGCACCAGTGATCGGTCTGGGACTTGCATATGAAAAGATCTTTCAGGCAGTCGGGCGGATGAAGGTGTCGATGATCTGTATGATGCTCGGATGTGTGACCAATATTATTTTAGATCCGGTTATGATCTTTGGTCTGGGACCGGTACCGAAGCTTGGAATTGCAGGTGCGGCTTATGCCACGGGAATCGGTCAGTGTGTGACGCTGGCGGGGTATCTGCTGTTTTATTTTGCACGTCCGATGCATGTAAAGGTCAACGTCGCAAATATGAAAACAACCGGAAGCGTAATGAAAAATATTTATACCATCGGAATTCCGGCAACTTTAAATCTTGCACTTCCTTCCCTTCAGGTGTCCGCATTAAATGCAATCCTTGCGCCGTTTCCGGGAAGTTATATTCTGGTGCTGGGAGTTTATTATAAACTGCAGACATTTATTTATCTGACGGCAAACGGAATTGTGCAGGGAATCCGGCCGCTCGTTGGATATAATTATGGAGCGGGAGAATATGACAGGGTGAAAAAGATTACGCACACCTCCATGGGCCTGATCGCACTGGTTATGGTTATGGGAATGGCAATTTCCTGTGCAATTCCGCAGCAGCTGATGGGATTGTTTACCACAAGCCGCGCAACAATGGAAATCGGAGGTGCGGCACTCAGAATCATCAGTTTTGGATTCGTGGTATCCTCGGTTTCCGTTACATTTTCCGGAGTCCTGGAGGGACTGGGAAAGGGCATGCCATCACTTTTGATTTCTCTTGCGCGCTATATCGTTGTGATGCTGCCGGTTTCTTTTGTGCTCAGCCGGTTGTTACAGGCATTGGGTGTGTGGTACGGATTTGCCGTTACCGAGTATATCGTAGCGGTTCTTTCCTATTATATATACAAATTCCATATGAGAGATATAAAAGGGTAACAAAATAAAAAAAGTGTGGTACAATAGTTAAAATATGGATAAGAGAAAAGGAATAAGGAGGAGTCGGTTATGCCATACTCAAACGCCACCAAACAGGCATTTGCAGATGCTCTTCGAAAACTGTTGGAACAGAAACCTTTTGCGAAGATCAGTGTATCACACATTTGCGAAGAATGCGGAATGAACCGCAAAAGTTTTTATTATCATTTTAAAGATAAATATGATCTGGTCAACTGGATTTTTGACACGGAAATTACAAAGATTTTTTCAGAAGAAGAATGGAAAAATGCCGGCTTTACATGGGATATACTGGAAAAAATCTGTGAGTATTTTTATAAACACCGGACATTCTATTCGAAAGTACTGCAGATTGAGGGGCAGAACTCTTTTACAGAACATTTCCGGGATATTTTAGTCCCTGTCAATCGTAAATTTCTTGCGATGGTAGAGGAAGAGGAAAAAGGAGAGCACGAGGAATTTTATATTCATTTCTTTTCGGATGCATTTCTGGCAGCACTGGTGAGATGGCTTGAGGACAGGGAATGTGTGTCCCCGCAGGAATTCAGTGCACTGTTGCGTTCGAGTGTGGAAATGATTGCAAAGTATGTGCTGCAGAGTCAGAAATAAGGGCAGAAGTATTCTGTAATCTGGAAAAATTCGACAAATTTTACCCACATTCGTGCATTTGTCCACTTGAATTTAAGAAGAGAAAAGATATAATACTTTTCAGATTACACAAAAACATTTCTGTCATGTTATGGCGACAGAATGAAAGGAAGTTGAGATTATGAATAAAATGTCATTACAGAAGAGTATTCAGAACTTTGGAATCAAGCAGGCCTTAAAGTATATGGAGAAAGATCCGGAGGAGAATATTCCGAAACTGATGGATATGGTTGACAAATTTGCACCGGACGGATGGTATGAGGCACAGAGAAATATGATCCGTAAGGTAATCAAAGAAAGAGGAAACTGGTATCAGTTAATTCTTCGTATTTACCAGCTGGATCCGGAAGTACGTAAAGCATTCTTCCAGAATTTCATTTTCAATGCAAGTTTAAAGGGAAGTGCATTACAGGAACAGCTTGCTGAAGAAAACAACTGTAACATTCCGTGGGCAATTCTGTTAGACCCTACCTCTGCATGTAATTTACACTGTACCGGATGCTGGGCAGCAGAGTATGGCCATCAGCTGAATCTGGATCTGGATACGATTGATTCTATCGTACGTCAGGGTAAGGAGCTTGGTACCTATATGTATATTTATACAGGTGGAGAACCACTGGTACGTAAAAAAGACCTGATCAAGATCTGTGAGATGCATCCGGATTGTGAATTCCTTTCTTTCACAAACGGTACTTTGATTGATGAAGAGTTCTGCCAGGAAATGCTTCGTGTCAAGAACTTTGTTCCGGCGATCAGTCTGGAAGGATTCGAGACAGCCAACGATGGACGAAGAGGCGAAGGTGTATTTGATAAAGTACAGCATGCTATGAGCCTGTTAAAGAGCCATGGTTTACCATTTGGTATTTCTACCTGTTATACCAGAAAGAATTTAGAGGATGTAACCAGCGAAAAATTCTTTGATATGCTGGTTGAGAGTGGTGCATTATTTGTATGGTTCTTCCACTATATGCCGGTTGGAAATGATGCAGCAGTGGAACTTCTGCCTACACCTGAGCAGCGTGAGGAAATTTTCCATCGTATCCGTAAGTTCCGTCAGACAAAGGCAATTTTCAGCATGGATTTCCAGAATGACGCACAGTTTGTCGGTGGATGTATCGCCGGTGGACGGAGATACTTACATATCAATGCAAAGGGTGATGTGGAGCCATGCGTATTTATTCATTATTCCAATGCAAATATTCATGACTGCAGCCTGCTGGATGCTTTAAAGAGCCCGTTATTCCAGGCATATCATGACAACCAGCCGTTTAATGACAATATGCTTCGTCCGTGTCCGATGCTTGAGAACCCGGATAAGCTTGGAGAGATGGTAAAAGAGTCAAAGGCAGTAAATACCGATTATCAGTCACCGGAGACACCGGAACATCTGAAAGAAAAGGCTGCTCCTTATGCCGAGAACTGGACACCTACAGCAGAAAAACTCTGGAACAAAGAAAAAGAAAAGATTGCAGCAGGAAAAGCCGGCGTGGAACAGTAATGATAAGTTTTCTCAATAAGGACAGCCGGATTGTTGTTGCATAAAGTGTGGGACTCCGCTATTTATCGGATGATAGATGGTGTGAGTCCTTTTTTTATGCTCTTTTTTGCACGCCGTGGTGACTAAAAAAATACTTGCAAATTGGAAAAATGGGGCATAAAATACGTTTTTAAACAGGAAAACAAAATTATAAATCAGTTACTAAGGAGGAAACAACGATGTTAAAGTGTTTCAAAAATTTTGATGCAAAGAAAACCGGACTTTTTGCAGCAGGTGTACTGTTTGGTACCGCAGGAATCAAGATTCTTTCCAGCAAGGATGCAAAGAAACTTTATACAAATTGTACAGCAGCCGTACTCCGTGCAAAGGAAGTTGTTTTAAAGACCGCTACAAAGGTACAGGAGAATGCAGAGGATATTTATGCAGAAGCAAAGCAGATCAACGAAGACCGTGCAGCAAAAGAAGAGGAAGTATTTGATGGTGAGGAAGTAACCAAAGAGACAACTGCCGAAGAGACAGAAACTACAGAAGAGACAGCAGAAGCATAAAAACGCATGAAAGAGATGTTACCTTATATGTAACATCTCTTTTATCGAAAGCAGGTTATAGATATGAAATTTCAAATCAGACATGAGATAAGAGGAAGAATGAGGATTCATGTGATCCAGAGTCGTATGTCATTTGCACAGGCAGATACATTACAGTATTATCTGGAACAGTGTGAATCTGTGATTTCCGCAAAAATTCAAAATCGTACCGAAGATGTGACCATTTGTTATGAAGGAAGCAGAGATGCAATCCTTGAAGTGTTAAAGGCATTTTCGTATGAAAAGACGGATGTTCCGGATACATATATTAAAAATTCCGGAAGAGAAATGAATCAGCATTACTGGGATCAGCTGGTGGAGCAGACGTTCTGGCATTTCGGTAACAAACTGTTTCTGCCGTTTTCCGTTCGTGCAGTCATCACAACGGTGAAATCCGTGAAGTATATCTGGAAAGGGCTTCAGACTCTGTTTCAGGGTAAGATCGAGGTTCCGGTACTGGATGCAACTGCCATTGGTGTTTCCATTATCCGTGGTGATTTTGCGACCGCAGGATCTGTGATGTATCTGCTTGGTATCGGAGAGACGCTGGAAGAATGGACACATAAGAAATCCGTGGGAGATCTGGCACGCAGTATGTCACTCAACATCAGCAAGGTATGGATGATGTGTGATGGACAGGAAGTACTCGTTTCCGCAGACAACGTGCAGTCCGGAGATGAAGTGCGCATTCATATGGGAAATGTGATCCCGTTTGACGGAACGGTAACGGATGGAGAGGCAATGGTAAATCAGGCATCTTTAACCGGAGAATCGGTTCCGGTTCGCAAAGTACCTGATGGCGTGGTATATGCCGGAACTGTTGTCGAGGAAGGCGAGATTACGATCCGCGTCAGAGAAGTAAACGGATCAAGCAAGTATGAAAAGATCATGGCGATGATCGAGGAATCAGAGAAACTGAAATCCTCACTGGAAGGAAAAGCCGAACATTTAGCAGATAAACTGGTGCCATATACCTTCCTGGGAACAGGGATTGTATGGCTGTTTACCAGAAATGTGACAAAGGCAGTTTCTGTACTTATGGTAGATTTCTCCTGTGCACTGAAACTTGCAATGCCATTGTCCGTGCTTTCTGCAATCCGGGAAGCAAGTACCTATAACATTACCGTAAAGGGAGGCAAGTATCTGGAAGCTATGGCGGAAGCGGATACCATCGTCTTTGATAAGACCGGTACACTGACCAAGGCACAGCCGACAGTGGCAAAGATTGTTTCCTTCAATGATCAGTCCGAGGATGAACTGCTTCGTATTGCTGCCTGTTTAGAGGAACATTTTCCACATTCCATGGCAAAGGCTGTGGTACGTGAGGCAGTAAACCGGAATCTGGTACATGAGGAACTTCACTCAAAGGTAGAGTACATTGTCGCACACGGTATTTCTTCCAAGATCGGGGAGAAACATATTGTGATCGGAAGCTATCATTTCGTATTTGAGGATGAGAATGCTACAATTCCGGAGGGAAAGAAAGAGATATTTGAGCAGCTTCCGAAGCAGTATTCACACCTGTATATGGCGATTGACGGAGTGCTTGTGGCAGTGATCTGCATCGAAGATCCACTTCGTCCGGAAGCGGTTGAGGTTATTGCAAAGTTAAAGAAACTCGGAATCTCCAAGGTTGTTATGATGACCGGAGACAGTGACCGCGTGGCATCTGCGATTGCGAAAAAAGTCGGTGTGGATGAGTATCATTCCGAGGTATTGCCGGAAGATAAAGCAAGCTTTGTTGAGGCAGAAAAGAATGCCGGAAGAAAGGTGATCATGGTCGGTGACGGTATCAATGATTCTCCGGCATTGTCTGCAGCGGATGTCGGCATTGCCATCAGTGATGGCGCAGAGATTGCACGTGAGATTGCAGATGTGACGGTGGGGGCAGATAATCTTTATGAGCTTGTGACCTTAAAGAAGATCAGTAATGGGCTGATGGAGCGGATTCACAGAAATTACCGTCTGATTGTAGGAATTAACACCTCATTGATCGTTCTTGGCGTGGCAGGGGCATTTCCACCAACCACATCGGCATTGCTTCACAACACGTCCACACTTCTGATCAGTTTAAAGAGCATGAACAATCTGCTTGATGAAAAGGAAGAAGTAACAGAAGAAAATGTAGCAGAAGCATTTGCATAATGGAAACAAAACTGTCTGATTCTCATAAAATAAAAAGAATGAGAATAAGGCAGGAACAAAATGAAAGAATTATATCCTGGGGATCAGGGAATCTGGGTACAATATCTGCAGCTGGCATTGCAGCGTGCAGGACAGCAGGTGATGCTGGATGGGATTTTTGGACCAAAGACCTGTGCAGCCGTGGAAAAAGTAATGGGCAGCAGCGGAAAGTGTGCAGTAAAAGAAGCACAGTGGAACCGTCTACTGCCCTTTTTACGTGGGTATATCACACACGAGGTAAAAGCAGGAGATACCTTTTTCTCCATTGCGAAAATGTATGATACAACGATGGAGCGAGTGATGCATGCAAATCCCGGAACGGATGCCGGAGCATTACAGATTGGAAGTACGGTTGTTGTACCACTCAGTTTTCCGTTGGTTTCTGGAGAAGTTCCATACACTTCCCTGCTTACCGGGTGGATCATCGAGGGCTTGCAGGCACGTTATCCCTATCTGCAGGTGGGAACGATCGGAAGAAGTGTTATGGGAACACCCCTGTGGTCGCTGCAGTTGGGAAATGGTCCGGTAGAGGTGGGGTACAATGCTTCCTTTCATGCAAATGAGAGTATTACCACACCGGTACTTTTAAAGTTTGTGGAGCGGCTGTTAGAGGCATATGCAGACGAACGTATGTATGAAGAACTGTACCCGGAGCGGCTGTTTGAAGAATATTCCCTGTATCTTGTACCATTGGTTAATCCGGATGGTGTGGATCTGGTAAATGGGCTTTTGACGGAAGGATTTTATTATCGCCGTGCGGTCCGCATTGCGTCCGGATTCCCGGATATTCCGTTTCCGGACGGATGGAAGGCAAATATCCAGGGAGTTGATCTGAATCTGCAGTTTCCGGCAGGATGGGATATGGCAAAGAAAATAAAATTTGAACAGGGGTATAACCGTCCGGCACCGAGGGATTACGTGGGACAGACACCGCTCAGCGTCCCGGAGAGTATTGCCATGTTTGATTTTACGAGAAACCATGATTTTTCCCTGATTCTTGCATATCACACACAGGGAGAAGTGATTTACTGGAAGTATCTGGATGAGGAACCGGAAGGCGCCCGCCGCATTGCGGAATATTTTGCAAAAGTGAGCGGTTACCGGATCGAGGAAACACCGGCGGCGTCCGGGTATGCCGGATACAAAGACTGGTTTATCAATTTTTATGACCGTCCGGGATATACCATCGAGGCGGGGCTGGGAGAAAATCCGCTGCCGATGGAGCAGTTTTCGAAAATTTATAAAGACAATGTGGGAATCCTGCTTGGAGGAATGACGGAACTTGAATAAAAAATGAGGATTACCTCTGGTAATCCTCATAAATTTTTTTGATGTGATTGTAGATCCTGCTTCCGATGGAAGTATCAAATGTTTTGACCAGTGCGTTGTTTAATGCAAGTTTATTCTCGGATTCCTCCACCGCTTTATAGATGGATGTGTATTTGCCGGCCGGAAGTTTTTCGTCTTTTAATTCCGTTCGTATTTTTTTGCGGATCGCTTCCGGAAGTTTTTTCTTTTTCGGCTTCTTTTTTTCCACAATTTCTTTTGTCTCTTTTACCTCTTTCGTCTCTTTTTTTGATTCTTTGGGAACGTGATCCGATTTTTTCTTCTTTTTCTTTGTGGAGGTTCCCTTTTTTAAAGAAACATCCTTTGGGGTGGAAGGGGAAGCAATGCTTGGCTGGCGGAAGGCTTCGATGTTTCTTCCGCGCCAGAAATCGACAATACTGTCAAACCCGGTATCCTGGCTGATGATGTAAACCGGACCTTTTTCCCCTTTCCCGATCAGGAATCCAAGATAGGTGGCCAGCTGGAAATCCAGATAATTTTTAGCTACCTTGTGTGTTTCAATATATTCGATCGCCGCTTTGGACGCCATCATTTCGACATGTGTTTCAAAAGGGATGGACTTGATGCTGTCTCCGTAAAAAATGACAACACGGTCAGATGCAGAGAGTTTTTGGATGTCTGTTACACCATCGTTGTGTACATTTTCATAGTCTACAAGATAAATGCCCATAGGTATTGTTCCTCTTTTCCTTAATATATATCCTATTATACGTCAAATGAAAAAGAATGGCAAGAGAAGGGGAATACGGCAAAGAAATGGTGGTATTGTACGCAGGGAAAGTTGGAAACAGGAATGGGGATTTTTTAAAAAGGGGAATATGGTTGACGGAAATGTGGTAAAAGGTTATACTTATAAAGTAACAGGTTTTGAATTTTTGAGCAAAATATACAAAACCGAACGGTTCTAAGGGAAGGAGAATAAAGTTATGAAGAACATGAAGGTAAGAACCAAGCTGAATCTGATTCTGGTTCTGGTCATTTTACTTGTGGCTCTCGGGAGTGTTGTTTCCGTCAAAAACATGGAAGATGTGAAAGACAAAGCACTGGAAACGATGGATGCATCGTCCCGCCAGAGTTATGATGATTCGATCAAAGAGCAGGTGGGGGTGGTCATCTCCCTTTTGACAGAGATAAACGAGGAATATAAGGCAGGAACGTATACCCTCGATGAAGCAAAACAGATTGCGGCAGAGGAAGTGCGTCAGATGCGTTACGGAGAGGCTGGTTACTTCTGGATTGACCAGTCAGATGGTACAAATGTGGTTCTGCTTGGCAGTGATACCGAGGGAACGAACCGTATGGATACCAAGGATGCAAACGGATACCAGATGGTGAAAGAAATCATACGTGTAGCAGTGGAAGACGGTGGAGGATATACAGATTATGTATTCCCGAAAGAAGGAGAGACAAAACCTTCCCCGAAGCGTTCTTACAGCGAGTATTTTGAACCGTTTGACTGGGTGGTCGGCACCGGAAATTATACGGATTATATTGATACTGCCATTGCAAAGCAGGACAAGGTATTTTCCAGCTATGCCATGCAAAAGGCAATCGCCCTGATCGTGGTATGTATTGTGATGCTTGTGATTGTTGCAGTACTTGTTTTCATGATTGCACAGGATATTACAAAGTCGTTAAAGAAAGTTGTCGCAGAGATTGAAGTGATCGCAGGCGGCAATTTTGCCCACAAGATGCAGGCGAATATGATGAAGCGGAAAGATGATTTCGGACAGCTGGCAGGAACACTCGAGACGATGCGGGAATCGGTATGCGGATTGCTTGCACAGGTAAAGAAGGAAGCTGCAAATATTGATAACGTTGTGGAATCAATGGATACCAATATATCAAATCTGAATGGGGAAATTGAGGATGTGTCTGCAACGACCGAGCAGCTTGCTGCAAGTACCGAGGAGACGGCGGCATCGGCAGAGCAGATCAACAGCATGACCCAGCAGATTGACGGAGCGGCAAAAGAGATTGCCGTACGTGCACAGGACGGAGCTACAGAAGCAGAAGAAATCCATAAGCGGGCAGCGCAGACAAAAGAAACAACGGTAGAGAACCGGAAGAAAGTTCAGGAAATGCTTGGAGAAATCAGGGAAAGACTCGAAAAGGCACTCGAAGACGCAAAGGTTGTGGAACAGATCGGTGTGCTTGCAGATTCCATTCTTGCAATTACCGGACAGACCAACCTGCTGGCATTGAATGCTTCGATTGAAGCGGCCCGTGCGGGCGAGGCAGGAAAGGGATTCGCAGTTGTTGCGGAAGAAATCCGGGTACTGGCAGAACAGTCCAAGGAGGCTGTGGCAAACATTCAGGCAGTGACGGAAAATGTGGATGAGGCTGTAGGGAATCTGACCAAAGATTCCAACCGTCTGCTGAATTTTGTGGATACAGATATTGTGAAGAGTTTTGATGAATTTGAGAAGATGGCAGATGATTATAACATGGATGCCTCTAAAATCAACGATCTGGTGTCGGATTTCAGTGCAACATCCGAAGAACTGGTAGCATCTATTTCCAATATTACAGAGGCGATTGACGGAATTACCTCTGCATCGAATGACAGTGCTGCCGGCACAACGAACATTGCACAGAAGACCGTTTCCATTGCAAACGGATCGGCAGAAGTCATGAAAGGTGCAAAGACAGCGGAAGCTTCTGCGGGAGAACTTCGCAGGAATGTAAGCAACTTTGTGATCGAAGAATAAGAAACATAAAAAGAATACTTCATAAAATACGGGGAAAGTGGTCCATGAACTGCTTCCCCGTATTTTTATCCGTTCACAAAATGAACACATAGTTTACATTTTTTACACACGTAAAAGCGATACACTGTTCTCATGAAGGGCATTTTGTTGTCCAAAAAGAAAAGGAGCGTTTCGCTGTGATTGAGATCAGTAATCTTGTAAAAAAATACGGGGATCATACAGCTGTCGATCATCTGTCACTCGTTGTGGAACCGGGGAAAATTTATGGTTTTCTGGGGCCGAACGGGGCCGGCAAATCAACAACGATGAATATGATTACCGGATATCTCGGCGCGACAAGCGGAGAGATCAAAATTAACGGACATGACATTTTAAAGGAGCCGGAGGAAGCAAAGAAATGTATCGGTTATCTGCCGGAACTTCCGCCACTGTACATGGATATGACGGTAAAGGAGTATCTGGATTTTGTGGCAGATTTAAAACAGCTGGAAAAAAGTCTGCGTAAACGATATGTGGAAGAGGCAATGGAAACAACTGGTACGACAGAAGTGGCAGGGCGTATGATCCGCAATCTGTCCAAGGGATACCGGCAGCGTGTCGGGTTTGCACAGGCGATCCTAGGGTATCCGGAGATCATTATACTCGATGAGCCTACGGTCGGACTGGACCCGAAACAGATCATAGAGATCCGTGAACTGATCCGGCATCTGGGAGAAAAACATACGGTGATCTTAAGCTCACATATTTTGCCGGAAATTTCTGCCGTGTGTGATCATGTGTTTATTATTTCCAAAGGAAAGCTTGTAGCGAGCGACTCTACGGAGAATCTGGTAAATCTGATGTCGGGTGCACAGGAGATTGAACTGACGGTGCGGACCGGTGCCGGGGAAGCAGCCGGATACTTACAGGGAGAAGAAAACATTGCAAGGGTTGAGCAGGCGGATCATGATAAAATTCGTATTTATGCAAAGAAAGGTGCCGATGTGCGGGAAGAAGTCTTCCGGCAGATGGCAGAGCATAACATTCCGGTGCTGGAGATGAAGACCGTGACGAAATCTCTTGAAGATGTATTCCTTGAGATTACCCAGGAAGGAGGTGCACAGTAATGTTTGCTGTGTTAAAAAGAGAATTCCGGTCGTATTTCCAGAATGTGATCGGCTGGCTGTTTGTGGCCGCCCTTATGGCACTGTTCGGACTGTATTTTTATGTGTATAATCTCCGGCAGGGATATCCGTATCTGTATTATACGTTAGGTGCCATTACGATTATTTTTATGATTGCGGTACCGATCCTTACGATGCGCAGTTTTGCAGAGGACCGGAAAAATAAAACGGATCAGCTGATGCTGACAGCACCGGTACCGGTGGTAAAGGTTGTGCTCGGAAAATATCTGGCAATGCTTGTGGTGTTTACCGTGGATATTGCAGTTTTCTGTGTGACACCGCTCATTTTACGGGCGTTTGGAACAATTCCCATGGGCGAGAGCTATATTGCCATACTGGCGTTCTGGTTATATGGAGCAGCTTCCATTGCGGTAGGTATGTTTATTTCCGCATTGACGGAAAGCCAGGTGATTGCGGCAGTTCTGACGTTTGTGGTACTGTTTATCAGTTATATGATGCAGAGTCTGACAGGGCTTATTTCATCGGATGGAAACTGGCTGACAAAGATTTTAAACTGTCTGGATCTGTATGCACCGTTTGAAAAATTCCAGGGGGGCTGTCTGGACATTACGGCAATCCTCTATTATGTAACGGTTATTGTATTATTTAATTTCTTTACCGTGCAGGCCATTCAGAAACGGCGTTGGAGCATCAGCAAAAAGACATTTTCGCTCAGCGTTTTTTCAAGCAGTTTTATTGTCGTAGTTTTAGCTCTTGCCGTGGTTGCCAACCTGGCAGTCGATGCGCTGCCGACGAGAATTACCTCGGTGGACTGTTCGTATTCTAAATTGTATTCCATTACAAAGGATACGAAAAAGACTATGAAAAAACTGAAAAGTGATGTGACCATCTATGTTCTGGCAGCGGAAAAAAGCAAGGACGCACAGATTGATTCCATGCTGGAGCGTTACAAAGATCTGTCCGGGCATATCAGGGTAAAATACGTCAATCCGAAGAGTAAACCTTATTTTTATAAGGACTATACGGACAATGCACCGACCAGCAACAGTCTGATCGTTGTCAGTGACAAGCGTTCGAAAGTGATAGATTATTATGATATCTATGATTATCAGTCAAACATGGATTATTCCACATATTCCTACAACAACGAACTGAAGGGATTCGATGCGGAAGGACAGATTACAAGTGCCATCCAGTATGTAACGATGGATGCGAACCAGCTCCCTGTCGTATACCAGATCACCGGACATGATGAGGCTACAATCGGAAGTGCATTTTCGGATGTCATCAGCAAATCCAATATGACATTGTCTTCCGTGGAACTGTTAAATGAAGAAAGTGTTCCGAAGGATGCGGCAGCGATTATTATCAATGCACCGCAGAAAGATTTTAATAAAAATGATGCACAGAAAGTAATTGATTATCTGCAAAAAGGCGGAAAAGCGATTATCGTGGGAATGTATTCCGAGACCGAGATGCCGAATTTTGCATCGATTCTGGATACTTACGGAGTAAGCTTTACCACAGGGCCGATCGCGGATAATGATGCACAGCATTATTACAATATGGGAGGTCCGCTGTATCTGCTGCCAAATGTAAACAGCAGTTCGTATACCGGAAGTCTTTCCGGCGGATATGTATATCTTCCGATTTCTCTGGGAATCAATTATCCGCAGAACAGCACGACGGATGACACGGAGAGTACAGAGGAGAGTAAGACAACGTATACTTCTTTACTGGATACTTCCGATGATGCGGTTGCAAAGAACAATCCAAACAGTATGCAGGATTATGGATACGAAGACGGAGACGACAAGGGACCGTTTAGTGTCGGACTGGCGGTAGAAGATAAAGTCGATGATGATCACACGACGCAGCTTGTGGTATTCGCAAGCTCGTATGTATTCAGCGATGAGGCAAGTCAGATGACGACAAACAATGCATCACTGTTTTCCGATGTGATCGGAAATATGATCACGGATACCCAGTCGGCCGGCAGCGTAATTCCGGAAAAAGAGTACACGCTCAGTAATCTGACAGTAAATGCATTACATGCGGCACTTCTGGGACTGCTGGTTACCATTATTCTTCCAATCCTGTTACTGGCCGGAGGAATTGTAATCTTTATGGTAAGGAGAAAGAAATAAAGAATGAAAAAGCAGAAAATACAGATGCTTGTGGTGGTCATTCTTCTGGTGATCTGCGTTGTTGCTTATATTTTTATCAGCAAAAACGCAGGGAAACTGGATTCCACAGAGAATGACGGACCAAATGCATCCATGGGAAATGTGACAGAAAGTGTTTTGGAGACGGAGACTGAGACAGAATCTGTCTTAGCTACAGAAACAACAGAAAAATAATTATTTCTTGTGCGTAAGTTTGTATAGGAACGTATAAGCCCAGATCAGTACCGGGATCACGAAGGTGGCAAAGATAGAAGCTTTGAACATTTTCATGGTTCCGGTATTGTCTGTGATGGCGCATACCAGTGTACTTAGGTACAGAACAACCAGTAAAATGATGCCAATGATGGCAAGAATTTGTTTTCCTTTTTTCATATGAACAACCTCCTTATGTATTCATGATACGGGAAAGGGCAGGTTTCGTCAAGAAAGGGCTTGGAAAACGGCGGACATTTTGTTATAATAAGCATACATGCATAAAGGCATGTAAATTCGTAAGTGATAAAGGTGGTATAAAAATGGCTATATTGCAGGATTGGCAGAAAATTGCCTACAATGAGAACGCAAGTCAGGGGGAACTTCAGAAATTCTGGCAGAGATATTTCCTGTTAGAGAAGGGCGTGTATGAGAAATTATTGACAAATCCGGATGAAAAAGTAGAAGGAACGGTAAAAGAACTTGCTGATAAGTATGGACTTACCATTCTGGAGATGGCTGGTTTCTTAGATGGAATCAATGATAGTCTGGTAAACGACAATCCAATCGAAACAATGGATGAGAATACCAAGGTAAATCTTGTTTTCGATAAGGAAAAGCTGTACAAGAACATGGTAGATGCCAAGGCTGACTGGCTTTACAATCTTCCGATGTGGGATGACATTTTTGATAAAGAGACAAAGCACAGACTGTATATGGAACAGAAAAAATCCGGTACGGTTATCGTCGGAAAAAAGGTGGGACGTAATGATCCGTGTCCATGTGGAAGTGGAAAGAAATACAAATTCTGCTGTGGAAAGAATAAATAATTTTCAAATTTTGAAATACAAATTCCCGGTATCAGAAAAACTGATACCGGGCTTTTTTAAAAAGAAGAACCGGAACAGAATAAGACCATGTGGTTTGGTACATACTGATGTGGCAGCGATGATTTAACACAAGGAGGTATGTAAGATGACAAAACTGGATTGTAATGTGGTAAACTGTTCTTATAATGCAGACAACTGCTGCAGACGAACGGATATTCAGGTGGAAGGAACACAGGCAAAAACTTCTTCCGAAACCTGTTGTGGAAGTTTTGCACCGAAAGGAAGTGGATGTCAGTCCTGTCATACAACAGATGTCAAAAAAGATACAACCGTCAGCTGTGAAGCGTGTGAGTGCAAATTCAACGAGGATCATGCCTGTCATGCAGGACACATTGGTATTTCCGGCGGACATGCAGACAGCAGCAGGGAGACAGAGTGCGGCAGTTTTGTATGCAGCTGCTGACAGGGGCATATGGGCGGCAGACTGCCGCCCTGCCAGTGAAAGGAGAAAAGGAATGGAACAACTAACGGATTACAGTATTAATTTTCCGCATTTACATATTTATCTGCACCATGTCGGAAAAAATATCATGATCGGAAATTTTTCGGTGGCATATTATGGAATTGTGATTGCAATCGGAATGTTAGCAGGACTTGGAATCGCCTGTTGGATGGCAAAACGGACCAGCCAGAAAACGGATACTTATTTTGACCTGGCACTCGTTGCCATTATCTGTTCTGTCATTGGGGCGCGGGTTTATTATGTGATATTCCGTTGGGATCTATACAAGGACGATCTGCTGAGTGTGTTCAATCTACGGCAGGGAGGTCTGGCGATTTACGGAGGCGTGATTGCGGCAATTATTACCGTGTTTGTGTTTTCACGGGTACGGAAACTGTCTATGGGTCTGCTTTGCGATACCGCGGGACTTGGTCTGGTCTTAGGACAGGTCATCGGCCGGTGGGGAAATTTCTTTAACAGGGAGGCATTTGGCGGTTATACGGACGGGCTGTTTGCCATGCAGCTGCCGCTTTCTGCCGTCCGATCCTCGGATGTGACGGACAGCCTGCTGCAGCATGTGGTGGAAGTAAATGGTACCTCTTATATCCAGGTACATCCCACGTTTCTCTATGAATCCATGTGGAATCTGGTTCTTTTGATTCTTCTGATCCTGTTTACCAGACACAAGCGGTTTGATGGGGAAGTCTTTTTGCTGTATCTGGCAGGGTATGGGATTGGCAGGTTCTGGATAGAATCCCTGCGGACGGACCAGCTGCTGCTGCCGGTCATCGGATATCCGGTGTCTATGGCACTTGCAGCACTTCTTGTGATCGTATCGGTTTCCTGGATCATCATCTGGCATATCTGTCAGCACAAAAAAACAGCATAAAATACATCTGGATGGGAAAATCCTCCACACGTGGAAACGTGTGGAGGATTTTTTTTGGAAAAAATACGGCAATCGTCTATCCATTTTCAAGAAAGAACGGGAAAAACCCTTGATTTCAGGGTGGTTTTAGGGTATTATGGTTACATAGTGGTGAAAAGTGGAGCGAAAAATCCACTTTGTGGTACAAAGTGGTGAGAAAACAGAAGTTCAGAAAATGAGGAAGGGGAGGTGAGTCTGCCATGTTTATGGGCGAATACAATCATTCGGTTGATGCAAAAGGCAGACTGATCGTACCTTCCAAGTTCCGGGAACAACTTGGCAATGAATTTGTTGTGACAAAGGGACTGGATGGCTGTCTGTTTGTTTATTCCCAGGAAGAATGGAAACGGATTGAGGAGAGTCTTCGTGAAAAACCACTGACTTCAAAAGATGCAAGAAAGTTTATGCGATTCTTTTTTGCAGGAGCTGCAAACTGCGAAGTGGACAAGCAGGGAAGAATTTTACTTCCGGCGAATCTGAGGGAATACGCAGGAATCGATAAAGAAGTTGTTTCCGTCGGTGTATTCAGTCGTGTGGAGATCTGGAGCAAAGAACGGTATCTGGAAAACAACGATTTTGATGACATGGATGAGATCGCAGAGCATATGGCAGAGTTGGGAATTGGAATCTAAATATGGAGTTTAAACATTATTCCGTTCTTTTGAACGAGACAATTGAACAATTACATATTCGCCCGGATGGCATTTATGTGGATGGAACGCTTGGGGGAGGCGGACATGCACTGGAAATATGCAGACATCTGACAACCGGAAGACTCATCGGAATCGACCAGGATGCGGATGCCATTGCCGCTGCCACAGAGAGACTGAAAGATTATGCAGACAGGGTTACCATCGTAAGAAGCAATTATGCACAGATGGCGGACGTGTTGAAGAATCTTGGAATCGAAAAAGTGGATGGAATCATTCTCGATCTGGGAGTTTCTTCTTTCCAGCTGGATACACCGGAACGCGGTTTTACCTACCGGAGTGAGGATGCACCGCTGGATATGCGGATGGACAAGCGTCAGCGCCTGACCGCAAGGGACATTGTGAACGATTACAGTGAAGCGGAACTGTTCCGCATAATTCGTGATTATGGAGAGGATCGGTTCGCAAAGAATATTGCAAAGCATATTGTACAGGCGCGGAAAGAAAAACCGATTGAAACGACCGGGGAACTCAACGCAATCATCCGTGGAGCCATCCCGATGAAAGTACAGGTGACCGGAGGACATCCTTCCAAGCGGACGTATCAGGCAATCCGCATTGAGCTGAATCATGAACTTGATGTACTTCGCGATACGTTAGATACCATGATTGATTTGTTGAATGATGGGGGAAGAATCTGTATTATCACATTTCATTCACTGGAAGACCGTATTGTAAAATCCAACTTCAAAAAGAACGAAAATCCGTGTACATGCCCGAGCAATTTTCCGGTCTGTGTATGTGGAAAGAAATCCAAAGGACGTGTGGTGACAAGAAAGCCCGTTCTGCCTTCGGAGAAGGAACTCGAAGAGAACAGCAGATCAAAGAGTGCAAAATTACGCGTGTTTGAGCGTGTGGAAGATGGAATGGAAAGCAGGGAAGCGTTATGAGCAGTAAAAACTATTATGTAAACGGGAATACCGTGAGAGAACTGGATACACCGGTTCGACACAATCAGAGAACACGCAAAGAAATCGAAGAGGCAAGACGCCGCAAAAACCGTAGAAATGCAGCGAGAAGGAATCGCCAGAGAGCGATGGAGATGAGCCGCGGTTATGTGGTATTTCTTACGGCATGTGTAGTGATCACTGCACTGACTGCCGTTTTGTTTGTACGGATGCAGTCACAGATGACGACACGAATGAAAAATGTGGCAAATCTGGAGAGCCAGCTGGCAGATCTTCGCGCGGACAATGATGCACGTTATAAAAATCTTACAACTTCAACAGACCTTGAACATATCAAAAAAGTGGCAATGAAAAAGCTTGGCATGAAATATCCAACGGAAAAACAGGTGGTATATTATACCGTGGAAAACAGCAATTTCATGGATCAGTATGAGGATATTCCATCCAAATAACAGGAGTCAGATGTGAGAAGAAAGAGAAGAAGACCGGCACAGAAATTTAACCGGAAGATGCGGACAAAACTGATGGTTTTGTTTTCCCTTATTCTGGCTGTTTTGTGTGGACTGATCGGCAGATTGACTTATATTGAACACACGAAAGGGGAAACCTATCAGAAAAAAGTACTTTCCATGCAGTCTTATGACAGTAAAACGATTCCGTACCAGAGGGGAGAAATCATTGACCGTTCTGGTACGGTTCTTGCTACCAGTGTGGCAGTCTATAATGTGATTTTAGACTGTACCGTTGTCAATGACAAAGAAGAGTATGTTGATCCGACCGTGGAAGCACTGGTGAAATGCTTCCCGGAATTGGATGAAACGGAGATCCGCAGAATTATAAAAGAAAAAAAAGATAAACGCTATATTGTACTTGCCAAGAAAGTACCATATGACGAAGTACAGCCTTTTGTGGAACTGCAGGATGCCGTAGACAAAAAGGGAAACAAAGTGAACCCGGATATCAAGGGTGTTTGGTTTGAAAAAGAATATCAGAGGAATTATCCGTTTGGATCTTTAGCCTCTTCCGTGATTGGTTTTACTTCTTCCGGGAATGTCGGCACAACCGGACTGGAGAATTATTACAATAGTACATTAAACGGAATCAATGGGCGGGAGTACGGTTATCTGGACTCGGACAGCGATTTTGAAAAGACCGTCATTGATGCACAGGACGGGGATACGCTGGTGACATCCATCGACGCAAATATCCAGTCCATCGTTGAAGAAAAAATCAAAGACTGGAATGAAAAATACCGGGACAACTATTATAAAGGAACCGGAAGTATCAATACGGCAGCGATTGTCATGAATCCAAACAACGGAGAAATCCTTGCCATGGCAGATTATCCAAACGTGGATCTGAACAATCCGAGAGATCTGAGCAAGTGGTACACCAAAAAACAGATCAAAAATATGTCCGAGGATGAAAAAATGGATGCGCTCAATGAGATATGGCAGAATTTTTGTGTATCCTCAACGTATGAGCCGGGATCTGTACAGAAACCTTTTACGGTTGCGTGTGGACTCGAAACCGGAACAATCAAAGATAAAATGACATTTGACTGTGATGGGTACGAGGATTTTAATGGACAGAAGGTGCGCTGCGTGGCGCGCTACGGACATGGAATAGAAACCGTCCGGAAGACACTTATGGATTCTTGTAATGATGCCATCATGCAGATGTCATACAAAATCGGAAAGAATCATTTTACAGAGTACCAGTCCATCTATGGATTTGGACAGAAAACGGGAATTGATCTGCCGGGAGAGGCAAATACCGCATCTTTGATGTATCAGGTGGAAGATATGAAACCGATCGATCTGGCAACCAATGCATTCGGACAGAACTATAACTGTACGATGGTCCAGATGGTGAGTGGATTTGCGTCACTGATCAATGGCGGAACTTATTATCAGCCGCATCTGGTAACCAAAATCACGGATTCGACAGGAAATACGATTTCCACGGTGGAACCGAAAGCTGTGAAACAGACCATTTCCCAGAGTACCAGCGATAAAATCCGGGATTATCTGCAGAGTGTCGTAAAGGAAGGTACGGGAAATACGGCAAAAGTGGATGGATATTCTATGGGCGGTAAAACAGGAACCGCACAGAAGTTTCCGCGTGGAAACGGAAAATATCTTGTTTCATTTATGGGATTTGCCCCATACGACAATCCGCAGGTACTGATCTATGTGGTTGTGAATGAACCAAATGTGGCAGACCAGCCGCACAGCGTGTTTGCGCAGAACATTGCGCGTGAGATCTTAGAAGAAGTTCTTCCGTATATGAATATTTATCCGGATGAAAAGAAGACCAGTGTAAACAAGGGCTATGATGTTACCGGGTCAAAAGACAGCTCACAGTATACCGGAAAGCATAACGGAACCAAGTCCAGAAATGAAAAGAAAAAGAAGAACTAAAGACAGAGAGTTCTTAGAAAGGCTCTGCAGTGCATATGCTTTAAGAAAAGGATCGTGGTGCTTTTCATGGAGTGGAATAAAACCTATCACCGCAGAAAAATTTGTATCATATTCTTTTCTGTTGTTCTGATGTCGATGGTTTTGTGCGGGCGTCTGGTCTATCTTATGCTTTTTGAGGGAAAATATTATGAGACGCAGGCAAAAGATCTGCAGCAGAGAGAAAGAAAAATAAAAGCCGCCAGAGGCAAAATTCTGGATCGAAATGGTGTAGTACTGGCAGATAACAAATCAGTCTGCACCATTTCTGTCATACATAACCAGATAAAGGAACCGGAAGCGGTCATTGCCATGCTCGTAAAGGAGCTTGGAATTCCGGAAGAAAAGGTCCGTAAGCGGGTAGAAAAATATTCGTCTCTCGAGAAGATCAAAAGTAATGTCGATAAGGAAACCGGAAACCGGATTCTTGCCTATGGCTATGCAGGGGTGAAAGTGGATGAGGATTATAAACGGAATTATCCATACGATACGCTTGCCTCAAAAGTGCTGGGGTTTACCGGCGGGGATAACCAGGGAATTATCGGACTGGAAAGTGTGTACGACAAATATCTGGAGGGAACCGATGGTCTGATTCTGACGACAACGGATGCCCGTGGTGTGGAAGTTGATAATATCGGAGAGGAACGCAAAGAACCTGTTGCCGGAAATAATCTGCGCACATCATTGGATGCAAATATTCAGATGTTTGCCATGCAGGCGGCAAATAAAGCATATATTCAGAAAGAAGCGGATTCTGTCAGTATTATTGTGATGGATCCTTCCGACGGAGCCGTCATGGCAATGGTGGATTATCCGGAATTTCATCTGAATGAGCCGTTTCAGCTGATTGAGGAGTATAAGGAGTATGAGGGTACCAAAAAGGAGCAGGAATACTGTAACCGGATGTGGCGAAACCAGTGTATCAATGATACCTATGAGCCCGGATCAACATTTAAGGTGATCACCGCGGCAGCGGCACTGGAAGAAGGTGTGGTTTCTTTGGAAGACCGGTTTCACTGTCCGGGATATATCGTGGTGGAGGACCGCAGGATTCGCTGTCACAAAACGACCGGGCATGGAGCGGAAAGCTTTGTGGAAGGAATCGAAAATTCCTGCAATCCCGTGTTTATCAATGTGGGACTTCGGATCGGTGCCGATCACTTTTATGACTATTTTGAGCAGTTCGGTCTGTTACATAAAACGGGAATTGACCTGCCGGGAGAGGCTTCGACCATCATGCACAAGCGGGAAAAGATCGGGCTTGTGGAACTGGCAACCATCTCATTCGGACAGTCATTTCAGATCACACCGATCCAGTTGGCAACCACCGTTTCTTCTATTATTAATGGAGGAAACCGCGTGACACCGCACGTCGGAATGCAGGTGGAGAATGGAGACAAAAAAGTAATAAAAACGTTTGATTTTCCGGTGCAGGAGGGAATCTGCAGGGCGGAAACGTCGGAAAAAATGCGGTTTTTGCTGGAAAAAGTGGTATCCGAGGGAGGCGGAAACAAAGCATATATTGAGGGGTATGAGATTGGCGGAAAAACAGCCACTTCACAGACCCTGCCCCGTTCTGCACATAAGTACATCTCCTCGTTTCTGGGGTTTGCACCGGCGGATGATCCGAAAGTTCTGGTACTTGTGATCATAAGGAACCCTTCCGGCATTTATTATGGCGGTACCATTGCGGCTCCTGTGGCAAAGGAAATTTTCGAAAACATACTGCCTTACCTTGAATTGGAGCAGTAAATACCTTATAATCGTAATTATACGCAAAGATGGAGGTTGATCGTAATGAAACTTGAAGGGAAAAAGGTTCTGGTTGTGGGAGCCGGAAAGAGCGGCATTGCTGCGTCAGAACTGTTATTGGATAAAAAAATTGAAACTGTTCTCTATGATGGAAACAAAGATCTGGATGTAGAAAAGTTATATGAAAAGGCACCGAAACTGAAAGGAATGCCGGTGCTTTTGGGGGAGCTGACGGATGAGCAGCTGCGTGCATTTGATGTAGCAGTCTTAAGTCCGGGCGTCCCGACGGATCTGCCGGTCGTAGAGCGGATGCGTGCACAGAACGTTTGCATCTGGGGCGAGATTGAACTTGCATATTCCTTCGCAAAAGGCAGACTGATTGCAATCACCGGAACAAACGGAAAGACCACTACGACAGCATTGACCGGAGAAATCATGAAAAATTATTTCAAGGATGTGCGCGTGGTTGGAAATATCGGAATTCCGTATACTTCCGAGGCTGCCACAATGACGGATGAAACCGTAACCGTCGCAGAGATCAGCAGTTTCCAGCTGGAAACCATTCATGAGTTCCATCCGGAAATATCCGCAATCTTAAATATTACGCCGGATCATCTGAACCGCCATCACACCATGGATTGTTATATTAAGACCAAAGAGGCAATCACCACCAATCAGACAAAGGATGAGGTCTGTGTGCTTAATTATGAGGATGAAGTGCTTCGGGCATTCGGAGAGAGTGCACCGGTGCACGTTGTATGGTTTAGCAGTGCAAGAAAACTTGCTGAAGGATTTTATCTCGACGGAGAGGAAATCTTTTATGCGCATGACGGAAACACCGAGAAGGTGATCAATGTCAATGATCTGAATCTGCTGGGACGACATAACTATGAAAATGTCATGGCCGCAACTGCCATGAGTGTGAATTTCGGAGTGCCGATGGAGAAAATCGTGGAGGTGCTGAAGCGTTTCCAGGCAGTAGAACACCGGAGCGAGTATGTGACCGAAAAGAGAGGGGTCCGTTTTTACAACGATTCCAAGGGAACCAATCCGGACGCTGCCATTCAGGGAATCCGTGCGATGAACCGTCCAACGCTTCTGATCGGAGGCGGTTATGATAAGCAGTCCACATACGATGAGTGGATTGATGCATTTGACGGAAAAGTAAAAAAACTGGTGCTGATCGGACAGACAGCAGAGAAGATTGAAGTGTGTGCGCATAAGCATGGTTTTATGGATACCGTGCGCTGTGAGACCTTTGAGGAAGCGATCCGTTACTGCTATGACCATGCAGTATCCGGGGATGCGGTTCTGCTTTCACCGGCATGTGCCAGCTGGGGCATGTTCCCGAACTATGAGGAGCGTGGACGGATATTCAAAGAAATCGTTCGTGGATTAGAGGAGTAGTGAGTCGTGCCGAAACGGAGACGTGGGGAAAAGAAAACAACATATTTTGACTATAATCTGTTGTTTATCATTATTTTCCTATTGTGTTTTGGACTGGTGATGCTTTACAGTTCCAGTTCGTATACATCAGCAAATAAATATGGGGACAGTGCACATTATCTGAAACTGCAGGCGCGAAATATCGCAATCGGTCTTGTTTTTATGTTCTATTTTGCAAAGAAGGATTATCATGTGTGGAGAAAATTCGGAAGGCTGGCATACTGGGGAGCCCTGAGTTTTTGCTTTGTCGTTCTGGCAAAGGTACCGGGGCTGACGCGAAGCTCCCACGGACAGTCCCGCTGGATTCAGGTCGGACCGATCGGCTTTCAGCCATCGGAGCTTGCAAAGATTGCCATCATTATTTATCTGGCGATGCTGATCGAGCGTATTCCCAAGCAGCTGGATAAGGTTTCAAGCATGGCAAAAGTAGGAATCCGTCTGGTGCCGCTTGTTGTGTTTGTCGCGGTAAACAACCTGAGTACGGCGATTATCATTCTTGGAATTGCCGTCTGTATGCTGTTTGTGGCAAGCCCGAAGTACAAAGAGTTTTTTGTGGTTGCCGTGCTTGGCGTCCTGTTTATTTTAGTGTTTATCAATTTCGCATCCTACCGGAGTGACCGTGTAGAGGCATGGAGACATCCGGAGACAGCGGGAGATAAGGGATATCAGACCATGCAGGCGCTCTATGCGATCGGGTCCGGCAAGCTGTTTGGAAAAGGACTCGGACAGAGTCTGCAGAAGCTGGGCAATGTGCCGGAGGCACAGAATGATATGATTTTTTCCATTATCTGTGAGGAACTCGGTCTTTTCGGAGCTGTCTGTGTCATTCTTCTGTTTGTCCTGATGCTCTGGCGGATGATGGTCATTGCCAATAATGCAAAGGATCTGTACGGGGCACTTCTGGTGACGGGCATTATGTCACATATTGCGATTCAGGTAGTTTTAAATATTGCGGTTGTTACCAATACGATTCCGAATACCGGTGTCATTCTGCCGTTTATCAGTTACGGAGGTACCTCGCTTGTATTCCTTATGGCAGAGATGGGGCTTGCGCTGAGCGTGTCGAAGGGCATCCGTCTGGATACGATCGAGTAGGTTTGTCATGATTAAAGAAGAACGAAGAAAAAAGAAAAAAAGAAAAAACATTCTGCAGGTGATACTGGGAATCCTGATTGTGCTTGCGCTGGCAGTTCTGATCATTTTTACCGTTTTTAAAGTAAAAAATGTGGAGGTGGAGGGAAACAAACTCTACGATGCCAAAGTGATTGAAAAAGCAGTATTAAACGATGATTATTCCTGGAATTCCCTGTATGTATTCCTGAAATATAAATTTGTCAATACCAGTGAAGTTCCGTTTGTGGACACGATGGAGATCAGCCTGAAAGATCCGCAGACTCTGCATATCAAAGTGTATGAGAAAGGAATCATGGGATATCTGTATCTCTCCTCGATCAATAAGAATGTCTATTTCGACAAAGACGGGATTGTGACAGAATTGTCTGACCGTGTGATTGAGGATACACCGCAGATCCTTGGGATTGACTGTAAAAAAGTAGTGCAGTATGAAAAGCTGCCGATCGGTTCAAAGCGGCTAAAGCAGCTTCTGACGCTGACGCAGGCTTTAAAACGGAATGATCTGATCCCGGATTCCATTACCTATGGTGTGGAAAATGAGCCGGTTTTGACATACGGGACGGTTAAAGTTTCCATGGGTTCCCTGGAATTTCTGACCCAGAAAGTGGAGCGGCTGGCAAAAATCAAGCCGCAGCTGCAGGGAATGGAAGGAACACTACATTTAGAAAACTGGACAGAAGAAACGACAAATATTGTGTTTGACAAAACGGAAAGTTCGAAAAAAGATAATAAAAAATCATAATTTTCGGTTGATTATTTGTATGAAAAATTATATTATAGTCTATATGGGTACGTATGAAACATTTTTATGTTTCACGGTGCCGCAGGGCTATAGGAAAGAGGAGGAAGAACCATGCTGGAGATTCGGACAACAGAGACAGATACGAGTGCCAAAATTATCGTGATTGGTGTAGGTGGTGCTGGTAATAACGCTGTGAACCGCATGATTGATGAGAATATAGGTGGAGTCGAATTTATCGGAGTAAATACAGATAAGCAGGCGTTGCAGCTTTGCAAGGCTCCTACGTTGATACAGATCGGAGAAAAGCTTACAAAAGGACTTGGTGCAGGCGCACAGCCGGAGATCGGCGAGAAAGCAGCAGAGGAAAGTGCAGAAGAATTATCCGCTGCAGTCAAGGGTGCAGATATGGTATTCGTTACCTGTGGTATGGGTGGCGGTACCGGTACCGGTGCAGCACCGGTCGTTGCAAAGATTGCCAAGGAGCAGGGAATCCTGACCGTTGGAGTTGTGACAAAGCCATTTAAGTTTGAAGCAAAGAAACGTATGATCAATGCCGTATCCGGTATTGAAAAACTCAAAGAGAGCGTGGATACCCTGATCGTTATTCCAAATGATAAACTTTTAGAGATCGTTGACAGACGCACTTCCATGCCGGATGCATTAAAGAAAGCAGACGAAGTATTACAGCAGGCAGTACAGGGAATCACAGATCTGATCAATCTGCCGGCACTTATCAATCTGGATTTTGCCGATGTGCAGACCGTTATGAAGGACAAGGGTATGGCACATATCGGTATCGGTAATGCCAAGGGCGATGAGAAAGCGATTGAGGCAGTGAAACTTGCCGTTGCATCTCCGCTTCTTGAGACAACCATCAATGGTGCAAGCCATGTAATCATCAATATTTCCGGTGATATTTCCCTGATGGATGCAAATGATGCAGCAAGCTATGTACAGGATCTGGCAGGAGAAGATGCAAATATCATCTTTGGTGCAAAGTATGATGAGACCATGACAGATGAAGCTACGATCACTGTAATTGCAACCGGACTGGAGAATCCATCCATGAAGATGAAGCCACAGCAGCAGGCGGGTGGAATCGGTGGCCGTATGGTATATCCGAATACAAACAATGTCCGTCCGACAGGTTCCGTTGGAATTGTCAGCCGTGCAGCAGCTGCTGGAAACAATAGTTTTCCTGGGGTCAATAACAGCAATTATGTCAATACAGGTACCGGTGTGGGAAGTAGACCAGTCAATCAGCCGCAGGCACAGGCACCGGCTCCTTCCACTTCAAACTATTCCGGGATTCAGCGTCCGAAGCCGGTAGAGAGCAATGTAAAGCCGGTAGAAATCAATATTCCGGATTTCCTGAAGAACCCTAGAAGATAAAATCGCACAATATGTCGATAATTTCCAAATAACAACCTCTTGTTTTTGCTAAATTATGAGGAATATTTTTCTTATAATAGGAGCAGAGACAGGAGGTGATTTTTTATATATGTATTCTATATTGATATCTTTCTGAAACAAAACTTTCTGATGAATTTTCTTGTATTATCCCTTACCTGTGTATTTTGCAAAAGTGCAGTCTGTCACCGGAATCTGCGCATGTTAGCTGCGGCGGTTTCCGGCACGGGACTTGAAGCGTTTGGACTGATGGTGCTGCCTTATGCAATTTCCGTCCTGTGTACTGCCATCGGCATCGTGCCGCTTATGGTTTTTCTTGCGTTTGGCAGGGAAAATAAAAAGCAGAGGATGGTGAGGATTTTAAGCAGCTGGTTGTCCATTGTATTGTTAAACGGTGTGGCAACTGCAGTTTACAATCTGACGGGACTGGAAAATCTGTATCTGTATACCGCATTGGCAACGGCCGGAATCACTTACGTACTTGTCAAAAATCTTGTGGTGTCGGTGCAGAGGCAAAAGCGACAGATGTCTGTGGTTCTGTATAACAAAACGGTGTCGGTTCCATGTATCGGACTGCTGGATTCCGGCAATCTTTTAACCATGCCATTAAGTGGGAATCCGGTACATATTGCAGATGCAGCCCTGCTGCAGAAGCTTGTCGATGAAAAAACGGTACAAAAAGAGATTCCATACCGTGCACTCGGAAATCCGCAAGGAAAATTGCAGGTGTACTGCATGGATGGGATGAAAGTGGAGACGGAGCCGGCAAAATTCTGTGACTGGAAACAGGTATGGGTTGGCTGCGCGGAAAATGGGGTGCTGTGCAATAAACCGTATCAGCTGATTCTGCATGCATCGGTGGCAGACTGCTGTGGCTGCACAAAAGATCCATCCCAAATGACAAAAAAACTGAGAAAGGAGAAACGTAATGTTTTCACTGTTTGAACTGGTGTGGAAGAGAATCCGCCTGTTTTTTACGGATGATGAGGTTTTTTACATAGGAGGGGCAGATGTACTGCCACCACCTTTGGAGCGGGAACAGGAGAACCGCTGTCTTATCGCTTTAAGCGGGCTGCATGGGGACAGTGAACCCATGACGCGCGAAGACGCAAGAAAGCAGCTGATCGAACACAATCTGCGTCTGGTGGTATATCTGGCACGGAAATTTGAAAATACCGGAATCTGTGTGGAGGATCTGATCTCCATCGGAACGATTGGGCTGATCAAGGGAATCAATACATTTAATCCGGAAAAGAAGATCAAATTGGCGACTTATGCGTCCCGGTGTATCGAAAATGAGATTCTTATGTATCTGCGCAGAAATAATAAAGTGAAGCTGGAGGTATCAATTGATGAGCCGTTGAATGTGGACTGGGATGGAAACGAACTTCTTCTTTCGGATATTCTTGGAACCGATGAAGATATCATTTACCGGGATATGGAGAATGAGGCAGAGATTATGCTTCTCCGCACTGCGGTTAATACGCTGACTCCGCGGGAAAAAGAAATTATCTGTCTGCGCTATGGAATCGGAAGAAAAGACGGCAGGGAAATGACCCAGAAAGAAGTGGCGGACCTGCTCGGAATTTCGCAATCCTATATTTCGAGACTGGAGAAGAAAATTATGGTGCGGCTGAAAAAATCAATTCAAAATAATGTGTAAGTGTGCTATACTAATTACATAAAATTTGCTCTGAAATAGTAAAATTTATATGCAAAATAACAAGGACAGCAGGATGAAAGGGCGTGGTTTTTATGAAGATTGAATTTTTAGGGGCAGACCGTGAGGTGACGGGAAGCTGCCATTATGTGGCATTTGGGGAGACTCATTTTCTGGTGGACTGTGGTATGGAACAGGGGGCGGATCTGTATGTGAATCAGGAGATACCGGTTAACCCGGCAACGATTGATTATGTGTTTGTGACGCATGCCCATATTGATCATTCCGGACTTCTCCCACTTTTGTATAATCACGGGTTCCGGGGAAAGATTTTTGCAACAACGGCAACCTGTGAACTGTGTAATATCATGCTGAAGGATTCGGCACATATTCAGGAATTTGAGGCAGAATGGAAAAACCGCAAGGCGCGGCGTGCAGGAAGGCCGGAAGTGACACCGATGTATAACATGGAGGATGCGCAGGGGGTTTTAGAGCATTTCGTTCCATGTACATACCATGAAACGGTGCAGATCTGCGAGGGACTGACCATAAGGTTTGTCGATGCGGGGCATTTGCTTGGCTCCTCCTCCATTGAAATATGGGTGACTGAGGATGGCGAGACAAGAAAACTTGTCTTTTCCGGGGATATTGGAAACTGCAACCGTCCATTGATCCGTGATCCGGAATATCTTGAGGAAGCGGACTATGTGATCATGGAATCCACCTATGGAAACCGCAATCACAATACACCGCCGGATTATGCGGCAGAACTGGCAAAGGTGATGAATTCCACGTTTACCAAAGGGGGAAATCTGGTCATTCCGGCATTTTCTGTCGGCAGGACGCAGGAAATGCTTTACTATATGCGCCGGATCAAAACCGAGGGGCTGCTGCCGGAGTATCCGGGATTTGAAGTATATATCGACAGTCCGCTTGCCGTGGAGGCAACAAATATTTTCCATAAGAGTGTGGAAGAGTGCTTTGATGAGGAAGCAAGACAGCTGGTACGGTCGGGCATCAACCCGATCCAGTTTCCGGGACTGAAAGTGGCAGTTTCCAGTGAAGAATCCAAGATGATCAATTTCAACCAGAAATCCAAAGTGATTATCTCGGCTTCCGGCATGTGCGAAGCCGGTCGTATCCGGCATCATTTGAAACACAATCTGTGGCGGACGGATTCTACGATTCTGTTTGTCGGCTATCAGGTGCCGGGAACGCTGGGCTATTCTCTGTTAAACGGAGTAAAAAAGGTAAAACTTTTCGGAGAGGAAATTGAGGTCAAAGCGAGTATCGTAAACCTTCCGGGTATCAGCGGGCATGCGGACAGGGATCATCTGACCGCATGGATTGCAAACTTTAAGAAGCCGCCGAAGAAAGTGTTTATTGTACATGGCGAGGAAACCACCGCGGTAGGGTTTGCGGAACATGTCAAAAACGATGTGGGATTTGATGCTTTAGCTCCATATAGCGGGGATGCGTATGATCTGCTTACCGGAGAACAGATCGCACAGGGAAGCAGACAGCTTGTGGAGAAAAAGACACAGGGTGTTTACCGTGCAAAATCCGGCGCGTTTGACCGCCTGATGATTGCGGGAGAACGTCTCATTGCCGTTATTAAAAAATGTCAGGGCATGGCGAATAAAGATCTTGGAAAGTTTGCGGATCAGATCAATTCGCTCTGCGATAAGTGGGATCGCTGAGAAGGGTTTTAAACATAAGGTTTCTCAAAGCGACGAATTTGCGGTGGATGTGATTTTGGTTTGAAATTTCTGTAAATCAACTCCAGATTTAATTTCATGTAGGTTTTAACAATTGGATATTATTTTGCTATTAGCTTTATCTGATGGAACTCCGGAGCAGTTGCAGAAACTTCAAACCAAAACAGTACACGCGCGAGGAAAGTTTTCGATATTTAAGAAAACTTCCTCGCGCGTATTTATTGTCAGGATATGCGAATTTCAAATTTTTTGAATAAAAAAAATAAATAATTACCAAAAAATACATATAAAGATAGTGAATAAGTTGTCAATAATAACGATATTCGAGGGGGTATTAAAAAAACGATTTTCCATGATATAATGAATTTGCAAAATAAAAAGGGCCCATACATATAAGGAGGAAAGAATACATGAAATTCAAAGAACTAAAGAAGTACATGGTAGCTGTTCTTACAGTTGCTACTGTATTAAGCGCAACAGGAGTTACTGCATTCGCAGATGGTGGTGCGAATACTACAAGTAGCGTTTCTGATACAAACCAGAATGTTTCTGACACAGATCAGAAACCAGATAAATCTAGTACAGATCAGCCAGATTCATCCAGCACAAATCAGCCATCAAGTAATCCGGGCAGTAGCAGTTCAAGCTCAAGCTCATCATCTTCATCATCTGCTCCGGCATCAACTCCAGAGCAAAAGCCTGATGCAACACCAGATAAAAATACCACAACAGAGGTTAAAGAGGATGGTTCTAAGGTAACAACAACTGTCGAAGAAAAAGAAGATGGTTCCAAGGTAACCACTGTAAAGACCGAAGGAAAGAATGCTTTTGGAAAAGCTGTTGTAAAAACAGAAAAGACAACTGTAGATAAGAATGGAAATACTTCAATTTCTGAGACAACAAAAATTAAAGCTGCACAGAAAGGTGTAGATGTTTCTGTATCTGTAAAGAAAGACGGTAATGGAAAAGTAACATCTGCAAAAACAACTTTAACCTGCACAAATCAGAAGGTAACAATATCTGCTGATACATTTAGTCAGATTAAAGAAGCTGCTGGAACCAAGAAAGTGAAAGTGACAGTGAAACTTGGAAAGAATACAAAAGTATCTATTTCAGGAATAGATGTAAAAGCGAATACGACACTCAAGGTATATAAACTTGATTCCAAAACAGGGAAATACAAGGTGACAAAAATTACTGTTAAGATTGACAAAAAAGGCAATATTAAAATGCCAAAACTTGGAAAAGGAACTTTTAAAGTAAAATCTAAATAGTATTTAAAGAAAAAGAGAAGATAAGTTTTTACTTTCTTCTCTTTTTTTATATGTGCGCCTAGCGGCGCACGTTTCTAATGGGTTAAAGTCCCGAATCCGCCCGGTAGTGGGAAGGATATAGCCGAAAGCAAGGGTGTCCATCGTGAGATGGAATCTGAAGGAAGCTGGATGTGAGGAACATACTAACTCATGGGCAAAGCTCTGGTCTGACGGACAGAAATCTTATATGAGGTTATGCATGAGGGTAAGGTTGCATATCAAATCGAAGCCCAATAACTACACGGAATCATGCATGATAAATGAGGCAGATGGATGGAGAGGAAGAAACGTGTGGTACCTAGGGAGGTCTGTGAGGTACGCCTTGAAAGAGGTAACCATTGCATAAAGCAATGCTGAACGCACAGAAGTCAGCAGAGGTCATAGTAGCCGAGAGGTGAAGGACCGAATCAGTAGGAGTCTT
>PPYF01102558.1_pt1 | contig 49068 bp, 50 predicted proteins | sample 1559871 | NCBI WGS metagenome assembly PPYF01 (sample SAMN08240021, study PRJNA423297) | Human gut metagenome, whole genome shotgun sequencing project.
CAGTTAGAACTTAGCCGACTTTTCCGTTGAAATGTTTATCACTACTTTTATTATATCGTTTATCAGGTTGTTGATTTTGCCAATGGGCTGATTGTATTCTGGGAAATTAAATAATTCCATTCTTTACGCAAATTTCATTCTTTGTATGATTTATTTCGTCTCCGTACCGGGGAATTATATCGTTCGGTTGATTTTTTCTTTTGATCTCGAAGCGAGAGGTACTTATCAGAATGATAATTATGTCTTTGAAGAACAAATGGATGATATCTTTCAGTAATAGGGCTCTTTTCTATCTGACATATTGAAAATCAGCAAGATGAAGAATGTACATTGGGTTGTTGAAATACTTGTTTTAACATGGTCTTAAAATAAGTGTTTTGATGACAGATAACAAATCTTTTAGGCGCAAAAGACTTGTTGTTTGCATATAGGAAGAAAGTGATATGCAAGCGGCATTAACAATGTTAATTGAGAAGAGATTTTTTAGTCGGTAGGTTCTTGTGCGGTACAGGACAAAAAAAGAAAGGCGACCCTTTGCAGAGTCGCCTTTCGATTATTTAAAGTTGTTAACTTTGTCTGATTAGAGTTTCGGACCAGCAGCAACCAACTTCTTACCAGCTTCGTTTCCAGTGAACTTAGCGAAGTTCTTGATGAAGCGACCGGCAAGGTCTTTTGCTTTTTCATTCCACTGTGCAGGATCAGCGTAAGTATCACGAGGATCAAGGATCTTCGGATCAACACCCGGAAGTTCTGTAGGAACAACAAAGTCGAAGAAAGGAATAACCTTAGTAGGAGCTTTGTCGATAGAACCGTCAAGGATAGCGTCGATGATACCACGAGTATCTTTGATAGAAATACGTTTACCGCTTCCGTTCCATCCTGTGTTAACCAAGTATGCTTTAGCACCGGTCATTTCCATCTTCTTAACCAATTCTTCTGCATATTTAGTTGGGTGCAATGATAAGAATGCAGCACCGAAGCAAGCAGAGAATGTCGGAGTCGGTTCAGTGATACCACGTTCTGTACCAGCCAATTTAGCTGTAAATCCAGACAGGAAGTAGTACTGAGCTTGTTCCGGGTTCAAGATAGATACCGGAGGCAATACACCGAAGGCATCAGCTGACAAGAAGATAACTTGTTTAGCGTGAGGACCTTTAGACACCGGTTTAACGATGTTTTCGATGTGGTAGATAGGATAAGAAACACGAGTGTTTTCTGTTACTGATTTGTCAGCGAAATTGATTTTGCCATCAGCAGCTACTGTTACGTTCTCCAACAGAGCGTCACGTTTGATAGCGTTGAAGATATCCGGTTCGCTTTCTTTATCCAGGTTGATAACTTTAGCGTAGCAACCACCTTCGTAGTTGAATACACCTTCGTTGTCCCATCCGTGTTCGTCGTCACCGATCAATTTACGTTTCGGGTCAGTAGATAAAGTAGTCTTACCTGTACCAGACAAACCGAAGAAGATAGCAGAGCTAGTTCCTTCCATATCTGTGTTAGCAGAGCAGTGCATAGAAGCGATACCACGAAGCGGGTTCATATAGTTCATGATTGAGAACATACCTTTCTTCATTTCACCACCGTACCAAGTATTCAGGATAACTTGTTCTTTAGTCTTCAGGTTGAAAACTGTAGCAGTTTCTGAGTTCAGACCCAGTTCTTTGTAGTTATCAACTTTTGCTTTAGAAGCGTTGAAGCATACGAAATCAGGTTCTCCGTAGTTAGCAAGTTCTTCAGCTGTCGGGCGGATGAACATGTTAGTTACGAAGTGTGCCTGCCAAGCTACTTCCATGATGAAACGTACTTTCATGCGAGTACCTTCGTTAGCACCACAGAAAGTATCAACAACGAACAGGCGTTTGTTAGAAAGTTCTTTAACGGCTTTAGCTTTCAGGTCAGCCCAAGCTTCTTCTGAACAAGGTTTGTTGTCGTTCTTGTATTCTTCAGAAGTCCACCATACTGAATTTTCAGAAGCTTCATTCTTAACGAAGAATTTATCTTTAGGAGAACGGCCTGTGTAAACGCCAGTCATTACGTTTACAGCACCCAATTCTGTTACTTGACCTTTTTCAAAGCCTTCCAGACCTGGTTTTGTTTCTTCAGCGAACAAAACATCGTAAGACGGGTTGTGCAGGATTTCAGTTACACCTGTAATACCGTACTTGCTTAAATCTAAATTTGCCATTTTCTTTTGAATTAATTAAAATTGGTATATTGTTTATTATCTCTTTCTGGCGTTCGGAATGGAATGTTTTTAAACATCCCCTTGTAAATCGACTACAAAAGTAATGCTTTCTTTGGAAACAAAGAATATATTAGAGAAATTTTTCTTTAATAGAAACCGTTTTATGTTTACGTAACAATATCTGCAAACTGAACGTTGCAAATTGAAAGATTATCACTTACTTTGCACCGTATAAAACCTGAATATTAAAACGCAGTTGAAAAGATGAAGATTATTAATTTAAGTGAGACAGACTCAATATTGAATCAGTATGTATCAGAGATAAGGAACGTTGAGGTTCAGAACGACCGTTTGCGTTTTCGTCGCAACATTGAACGTATCGGCGAGGTAATGGCTTATGAAATGAGCAAGACGTTTGCTTATTCGGTGAAGGAGATACAAACTCCATTGGGGATAGCACCTGTCAGAACACCGGACAATCCATTGGTTATTAGTACGATTCTTCGTGCCGGGTTACCTTTCCACCAAGGATTCCTGAGCTATTTCGATTATGCCGAGAACGCTTTTGTTTCTGCTTATCGTAAGTACAAGGATACGTTGAAATTCGACATACATATTGAATACATCGCTTCACCGCGTATCGACGGGAAAACTCTTATCATTACAGATCCGATGCTTGCCACCGGCGGAAGTATGGAACTGAGTTATCAGGCCATGTTGACGAAGGGACATCCGTCTGAAATTCATGTTGCTTCGATTATTGCCAGCCAAAGGGCTGTCGATCATATAGCCAGTATTCTGCCGGAGGATAAAACTACAATCTGGTGTGCAGCTATCGATCCTGAGATAAATGAACACTCTTATATTGTTCCCGGATTGGGTGATGCGGGTGATCTTGCTTTTGGCGAGAAAGAATAAACCGGTCAGATAACTGATTGTAAGACAACCTGTCTTTTTGCTCCCGGAATGTGGATTGGGGAGAAAAAAGGCAGGTTGTTTTTTATAAAATGCTTTCTGAAGGTAAACAAGCAAGGAGAGATTTGTGTATCTTTGCCGCTACTATTATAAAACATTGATAGAGTATAGTCAGAGTGGAAAAAAGATTTTCTAAGATATTTTCAATAGTCGTTTATGCATTCTTAGCTTTATGGATGGGAGCATGTAAGAGTGAACCTATCCGCTTGCCGGAACTGAGCGGACACCGGGGAGCGGACTGTATTGCTCCGGAGAATACGCTGGCTTCGGCGGATTCATGTATAAAGTATAAGATTGACTTCATGGAATGTGATATTTGTATCAGTAAGGACAGCGTATTCTATTTATTGCATGATTCTACCTTTGATCGTACGACGAATGGAACCGGGCTGATTAGAGAGTGGCTTTCGGCAGACATCGATACATTGGATGCAGGTTCATGGTTTGGCGAAAAGTTCAGCGGACAGTGTGTTCCCCGGTTGGACGTTTTATTGCGGAAGGCTAAACAGAACGGTCTGAAGCTGACGCTCGATTATCGTACGGGAGACTTTGGACAGTTGCTGGATCTGGTTCGCAGGGAAGGAATGTTAGAGAATTGTACATTTACTTTCTGGTCGGACAAGGAGGCAAAAGCTTTTCGCCAAGTGGCTCCTGAAATTCGGACATTACAGGCGTATGTAGGAGGTGGTGCCGAACTTGATAAGGTTATAGCTGAAATAAATCCCAATATTGCGGTTATTCGGATCGATTCACTGGATAAGCTCCTGGTGGAACGGTGCCATAAGAAAGGATTGAAGGTGCTTGCATTGGCACTGGGTACTGACGATGTAGAAGAGTCTGACCGGAAAGCTATTGAACTCGGGGTGGATGTGCTGGCCACGGACAGACCGGAGCTGTTTGTAAAGAAATACAGACCAGAGTATACATGGACAAAATGATCCGGGTATTCCGGCATATACAGAATAGAAACAATGTGCTTCCCTTCTCTGATAATTGAAAAGGCGTCTTACTCTTTTGCGCATATCATTGGGGGGCTTGTCGTATTCATAAAGACCGAATGTGGAGTAATCTTGGATTTTGACAGTACTCCTTTTTTACAGGATGCTATCATGCGGAATCGGATTTTTCCGCCTCGATAAAGTGAGGCGTTTACTACAAAGCAGATCGGGCACCACCTTATATATCAACAACTTTATCCTAAGGCGGATAAGAATCATATCAAAGTTTGCAGAGAATCCGGATACTTTCTAAAATATAGATTAGCAGAAATATATTTACCTGTTTATTTCTGTATCTTTGCTTCACTAACTTGTTACCTCAGTGAGACGCTTTCTTTTTTGTTAATATGGTATGGGCGTTATATTTAAAGACAGGAAAATATCATGAATAATAAAAGAAAAAATATGAGTATATATATAACAGTCCTGTTATGGATTTTGATTCCATTATTGATAATTAACGGGCTTATTTTCTTAACTAGTGATATGCTCAGTGTTTTTGTCGGGGGGATGTTATCCTTAAAGTTGCTATGTTATAGCCTTTTCTTTTCATATAGTTTCTTGCTTGGATATAAGGCACAAACAGGGGGTGGCATTATTATTCTTGTACTTTTGCTGATTTTAGGGCTTTTTTTATGGCAATCATTTATTAGTTGGGTTGAACCCGGGACGTTGTGGCGGGAAGCAGTGGGTGCCATTATATTCTTGGGAGTAATTCTCTCTGTCGGGATTTTATGCCGCTATGGCATTAAAGCCGGTGGACTTCTTCGTTTAAGTTCGATTTTGGCATTTGCCATCGTAGCGTTTGTTTATATTACAGTCTGTTTGTCGACAGTATGTGGCGCTTATTCTCCTATACCTGAAGAACTCTTCTGGAAAGATGCGTATCCGGAGAAGGGGAAAAATGGTACTGTCTTTTTTCATCATTCGAAACTGCATATAAATCCCTTCGATTCGAGAGTAATAGGTGTTTTTCGTTTCAATGATAAAAAAGAGTATGTCGGTTATAGTGCCAGCATGTATGAGAGTCATGAAATAGTCAATTCGGGATTTAAAGTGGATGACACGATAAAAGCTTCAACATGTGACTTTATACACAGTAGTTATGAGCCATTATTGAGTAACTTTATGTCCGATTGCCAAGATGCACTCTATATGAAAGAAGGAGATTATTGCGTGTTTCTATATACTAAAAAAGGAGCGCTGTACAGAAAAGAGTTTGATTATCATCGAAATGGGATTGTGAAACAAGCACGTACTTATACGTATGACCGGAAAACCGGATTTCATATTGAAAGAGAGAAAACAATAGAATTTGACGAACTAGGTTTCTGCGATAAATCAGGCCGGGTAAGATGGAATATAAAAGATTTCCATCAAACAGATACAGTGGTAGATATGGAATCTCGTTATGGGCTGGCATACGATCCGGCGGCAAGAAATAGAAAATACGCTTTACCCCAGCAACTCATAATAGACTCTTTTGTTACTGTTGAAAGTAAGACTGCTTCTCCCGATTCATTGAGAAAATATAGTAGCCTGGATTTTCCGCTGGATGAATACTATAAATTAGGCGGTGTGAATGGGCATGCAATATCGGTATATGTAAATACGGACGAATATAAATGGCGTAAGATATATTTGTCTGATTTTACTCAGTTAGGGAACGTGGAGCAAATGTATTCTTTTATAGATGCTTTGGAATTGAGTTGTTTGGATACCGGGATGTGGGTGAGAATTGGCGAGCAATCAATGGTTGTGGGTGAAGACGATGAATGTTGCAGCTTTGTACTGAAAGAAGTTGTCAAAGGTGGCAAGGCTCTGGCATTGTATTTCTTTGATGACTATGCGGTTACGGCAGATTCGAGATTCTGCTTTTATTTTAATCCCTCTATTCATAAAGACATGGAGATACAGAAAAGAGCCGGGGTGGCTTGGAATGAAATGAAAAAGATCTTTATGGAATATAAAGAAAAAAAGAATTAACTCTTTATTCTTCAATTGTAATCGCTTTTTCTGCCAATGTTGTAATGTGTTCATTTTCCTAATCCCAACGTAGCAAGATCATTCAGACAGGGGGTATCTGAGAAAGATTTTTGTCGAAGTTATTGTTAATTACCGGTCATTTTCCGCGATACGGATTAGAGCTGAATTAAAAAAGAAAGGAGTGCCACAAACGTTATATGACACTCCTTCTTACTTTATAGGGATTAACAGGGGGATTTTATTTTACTTCCCATGTTTCATTGGTCATCAGCAATTCCTGGAAGTTATGATACTTCTTTTTGGCTTTCACTTCATCAATCTGCTCGGCGACTGCATCGTTATAGGTAGGAGCTTCCACATCACGGATCACACCGAGTGCGATTGGGAAATCCGGTCCTTCCATTAATGCCAGTTTCAGTTGCAACGTATTATCCATGCTGTGAGCATTGTGGATAAGAATGTCTTTTTCTGTCACGCCGTTCTCACCTAATTTTACCACTTTCAAGCCGAAACCTTCCTGCATCAGGCCGAACTCTTTGTTTTCGCCGAATAACATCGGTTTGCCGTGTTCCAGATAGATTGCGTTTTTAGAACGTCCTTCTTTCGTTGCGACCGATTCGTGTGTGCCGTCATTAAAGATGACGCAGTTTTGCAGAACTTCCACAACCGATGCTCCTTTATGGTTGGCTGCGGCTTTCAATACTTCGACAGAAGCCGGTCCGTCTACCGCAACACAACGTGCGAAGAAACGGCCACGCGCGCCGAAACAGAGTTCTGCCGGGTGGAATGGATCTTCTACGGTACCGTAAGGAGATGATTTGCTGACGAATCCGCGGTCGGAAGTCGGGGAATACTGACCTTTGGTCAACCCGTAGATGCGGTTGTTCAATAAGATCATATTCAAGTCGATGTTACGGCGTACCGCATGGATGAAATGATTACCGCCAATGGCCAGACCATCACCGTCACCGGAGATTTGCCAGATGGTTAAATCCGGATTAGCTACCTTGGCACCTGTTGCAACAGCGGCGGCACGCCCGTGGATGGTATGGAAGCCGTATGTGTTGACATAATAAGGTAGGCGGGAAGAACAGCCGATACCGGAGATCACGGCAATGTTGTGCGGAGCTACTCCCAGTTCGGCCATAGCCTTGTGCAAGGAGTTCAGGAAAGCATGGTCACCGCATCCCGGACACCAGCGAGGCTGACCTGATTTATAATCTTTTGCTGTATATACTGTTTCGCTCATCTCTTATTCCTCCAATAATTTAGTGAATGCTTCTACAAGTTCTCTCGTAACGAACGGTTGGCCTTTTACCTGGTTGAACTGGCTGATATTCAGTCCGGGTACTTTCATGCGCAGATATCCTGCGAATTGTCCCAAGTTCTGTTCGGCTACTACAATCTTTTTATACTTTTTCAGTATTTCGGCTGTGTTCTTAGGCAGCGGGTTGATGTACTGGAAGTGAGCGAGTGCCACTTTCTTTCCATTTTTGCGCATATGCTCTACAGCCGAATAAAGATGGCCGTAAGTACCACCCCAGCCTACTACCAGCAGGTCGGCATCAGCATCGCCTTGTACTTCCTGTTCAGGAATACTGTCAGCTATCTTGTCGACTTTGGCCTGACGCAGAAGTGTCATTTTCTGGTGATTTTCCGGTTCTGTGGAAATAACGCCTGTTTCACTGCTCTTCTCGAGCCCACCGATGCGATGCATGAATCCTTCGGTCCCGGGAACGGCCCAATAGCGTACGCCGGTCTTTTCGTTACGTTGGAACGGGGTCCATGTGCCAATCATATCCGGTGTTACATACGGCGGATTTATAGCCGGATACTCATCCATGTTGGGTAATTTCCATGCGGCAGAACCGTTTGCGATAAAGGCATCGGTCAGCAGTACTACCGGAGTCATGTGTTCAAGAGCTATTTTAGCAGCCATATAAGCAGCATCAAAACAGTTGGTGGGTGAAGTAGCTGCAATGACAGGCATCGGACTTTCACCGTTACGTCCATAAAGGGTTTGCAACAGGTCTGTTTGTTCCGACTTGGTCGGCATACCGGTAGAAGGGCCTCCACGCTGTACGTTGACCACAACCAGTGGTAATTCGGCAATGACAGCCAGGTTCATGGCTTCACTTTTCAGGCAGACACCCGGTCCTGAAGTAGTCGTTACAGCCAGATCGCCTGCAAATGCTGCACCTACAGCTGAAGCGCATCCGGCGATTTCATCTTCACATTGAACGGTTTTCACGCCCAGCGATTTATGTTTGGCGAGCTCGTGCAGGATATCGGTAGCCGGAGTGATGGGGTAAGATCCCAGATAAAGTTCCAATCCCGCTTTTTCGGCAGCGGCGATCAAACCGTATGAAGTGGCTTTGTTACCATTAATATCGGTATAGAGTCCTGCGGCTTTCGGCGTTTTACTTTCAATCTTGTAAGTGGAAGTAGAGGCATGTGTGTTGGCTCCATAGTTGTAGCCGTCATTTAGCACTTTGATGTTGGCAGCGGCAATTTCCGGTTTTTTTGCGAATTTCTCGTTCAGCATTTTTTCGGCAGCAGACAGGTTGCGGTTGAATAACCAGCATACTAAACCGAGAGCGAACATGTTTTTGCAACGCAACATGGCTTTGTTGTCCAGCCCTGAATCTTTGAGGCTTTCTTTACACATCGACGAGATGGGGACTTCAAGCACTTGCTGTGTGATTCCCATTTCTTCGAAAGGATTGCCTGTCTTGAACTGTGCTTTTTCCAAGTCTTTTTCTCCGAAAGAGTCGGAATCTGTGATGACCAGCCCCTGCGGTTTGCAGAATTTAATTTGTGTTTTCAGTGCGGCGGGATTCATAGCTACCAATACGTGGCAATGATCACCTGGAGTGAATATCTTACTTGCACCGACGTGTACCTGAAAACCTGATACGCCCGTCAGTGACCCTTGTGGAGCACGGATATCTGCCGGATAATCGGGAAATGTACAGATGTCATTTCCAACCGTAGCCGACACGTTCGAGAAGATGTTGCCGGCCAACTGCATACCGTCGCCGGAATCGCCGGAGAAGCGGACAACCACTTCTTCCAATTCTTTAACCATCATTTCGTCTGCCATAATTCTATTTATATATTTAAATTTAGGATTAACATGAACCGGTGTTAGTGTGTTCTTTGAATATTAACCACCAGCGTGTCTTTTTTGTTTGTCACTTTCCTGTATATGTGGCAGGCAAAGTTCGCAAAGTTAAGTGACTTAACAAAATCTTTTCTGATTTATCTGTGGGGCTTTGTTAAAAGAGAGCTGTTTTATTGCAATTTTGTTCTCTGGAGTAAGCAAATTGTCTACATTTTGTTCAGATATGGGCTCTGACTACAACAGTTTGATATCTCTATTTAGACCGTTTTTTGACTTATTGCTTTCTAATTCGTTTAATAGATAGATATCTGTCTGTATTTTATTTGAATTTTCTTTCACTTTTGGCGTCTCTTACCCTATTCTACTATCTCTCTTCTATCTTATGGATTAAATGAATGTGTTTGCTTCTTCTTCTTTTATAAATCTGTTCTTTCGGGTTTGCCAAATCAGGAGAATACGCTATCTTTGCAACCGATATCTATCATGGCCCTGTAGTTCAACGGATAGAATAGATGTTTCCTAAGCTCGGCCCGATTGGGCGTCCTATTCGGTGAAATTGTGAAAGGCAACATTTGTAAATTTACATATAAGGCTCTGTAGTTCAAGGGATAGAACATCGGTTTCCTAAACCGAGGATCCCGGTTCGAATCCGGGCGGAGCTACAAAACGACGGTATTTCCACCGTCGTTTTTTCACCCCTACATATATATTATGTATATTTGCGTGCAGAAGTTGGCAAATAGTTGGCAAACTATTTTCAGTATTAAACTATAACCGTGATTGCATGGCAACAACATTCAAAGCACTTGTTTACTCTGATAATTTAAAGAAGGACGGAACATATAATGTTAAAATCCGAGTTACCCATAAACGGAGGGCTCTAAAAGTTTCTACGAATATTTTTGTAACTGCCCAAGACCTGACCCGGGGGCTTAAAATAAAGAACGAGGAGATTAACGATCAGACCGATGCCATAATTAAGGAATGGCGCGCCATCGTTAACAAACTGGGGCGTGCATCCGAATCTATGGATGTAAAACAGATTGTTGAATACATAAAGGACATCGAGCAAAACGGAAATGATTTTAAGCTGGATTTCATAGCGTACGGGCGCGAGCTGATTAAAAAGAAAAGCGAAGGGAGCGCACGCGTTTATGAAACGACCTTAAAATGTCTGGAACGCTACATGCACGGCCAGCCCCTCGACATATCAAAGATTAATGTTAGATTCCTCGAAGATTTTGAAAACTTCATAAGGTCGGAAGCTGTGCACCGGTACAGCCCTAAGAAAGGTATTATAGCGACCACCAAATCAAAAGAAGGTGGCCGGGCCGTTTCCTTGTATCTGGCAAATATCCGGCACATACATAATGAAGCGAAAAGGGTGTTCAACGATGAAGATAACGGAATCATCCGCATACCGCAGTCGCCGTTCAAAAAGTATGTTATCAAGAAAGCACCCAGAACGAAAAAACGTGCGGTTTCCCCCGAAGTTATCCAGGCCATTATAGATTTGCCGGATTATGACCGGACCGATGGCTCTGTGCAGGACTTTACCCGTCGCGACCTGGCACGTGATTGCTTTCTGTTATCTTTTGCCCTGGCCGGTATGAACGCTGCCGATTTGTACGACTGTTCGGCCCAGAACTTCGGCACGGACGAGCAAGTCATCATATACAAGCGTAAGAAGACACGGAGCCGCCGGAGCGATGAAGCCGAAATGCACATCCGTATCGAGCCCTGCATCTCCCAGCTGATCGAGAAGTACAAGGATCCGACGGGCGAGAAACTTTTCTGTTTTCACCGGCAATATTCATCTATCGATGCCTTTAACTGCGCGCTGCGCTATGGGTTGTTAAGGATCGAGAAAGCGATAGGGGCGGCGCACTTCACGTTTTATTCCGCCCGGCATTCCTATGCGACCATATCCAGGTCAAAGGCTCTTAACATAGACAAATATACAATACATGAAGGGTTGAACCACGTTGACCCGGAAATGAAGGTTACGGACGGGTATATAGACCGGGATTACGGGAACATCTGGGAAGCTAACGTTAAGCTGCTGGCCTTGTTCAATTGGGCGGAGCTGGAGAAAAGGGAAATGCTAAGGTGATATAAACGGAAAAGCCGATCAAAAACAGATCGGCTTCTATTTTCATGCTTCGGTTTTCCCGGTTATTAGCCGGGTTGAGGCTTTGTTCCCAACGATTCGGCGAATATTGGACGTTAGTACGCCCCTTCCTTCCGGGCTGTCATCTATCTGTACGATCCGACCTCCGGGTTTGAGGCGTATGTTTGTGATGTGGGTTGCATCGTCGCCGGTTTCCAGCTTTTCCACATCGTCCGCTTTAATTAAATATAGCTTTTTAATCTGTGTCGCTTTTTGCTCTTTTTCCATGAATCAATCATTTTTGTACGGCACCTGAATATAGGTGCTGATTGTTAAACGTAGGCGCTTACGTGCCTTTAATGATGTCCGTAAAGTTGGACCAGTTTTCAACCTTGTACCCTCGTATGTCCCGGACAGACTTTTTAAACCAGTCGATTTTCTTTAGGGCCTCGATGGCTTTAAACAAGTTGCCCAAATCCTCGCTTTGTGTAAGATATGTACTACCTTGAATCCATTCGAAGCCGTTTACTTTTAGTATCTCCTTTATCTCGAAGTAGGCACGGTTATACGGTTTCCCGTAGTGTTGTTCCAAGTCCGAAACGGACATATCAAAACTTATTGCAAACATACTTCCTCGGTTTGGGGTTTGAACAAATCTTCTTTACCGAAAAACACATTTCCGTCTTTAGTTTCCGCAGAGATCACTACACCGACAAAAGTGTTATTTTCCACTTCGATGACTTTTCCCTCTTCCCAATCCGGCAGTCTTGTCAGGTCGGGCGAAATTAATACTTTATCTCCTACTTTCATACCTTATTGTTTTTGTAGACAAAGATACCTTATTTTATCCAGATATGGAATTGATATTCGTTATTTTATGACCTTTTAAAGTATAATCCCGTTCCTCAGTTTCGGACGATAAAATTTCCTCTACCCGTTTTGCGCAGTTGCGGAAATATGGGGTTCTTTCGTTTCTATATCCCTTGATCTGGCGCAGTACACTTGTTGCGGCCATAGTTCCCGTATGGTAACGTATCTTAGTGACGGCATAACCGTATCGGTATAAATGGTACGCAACGATCATGCGGGCGAAATAGTGTTCACGTACCCGCGAATGTGATACAATTGCATTCCTGGTTACGCCGGTAACGGCTTCCACAACTTCGAAAAGCCGTCGGATTTTCGTGTCTTCTTTCATCGACTTATTTACATTAGAAATTAAATACACATGCCCGAACTTTAACCGCCCGGGTACAAAAAGGCGGTAAATCCGATTGGAATCACCGTTACAGAATTGGTTTAGAATGAAAAAAAAAGCCCGTGGGTAGGCGTGCTCACTATCAAGTTATACGGTTTAAGAGCCGTTCGGGCACGCGTCGCCGTGGGCATAATCGTAAGGCAAAGGTACGAATTTTATATTAGGTGACAAATCATACCACATTAGTTGCTCCGTTCGGCAGTGATTCCAATACATCAAAGAACTTTTTTCCTATTTCATCGTCTTACCTCCTTTCTTTGTTTTTATCTTGATGGGGTTGTTTTTCGTTCCCGTTCCGAATTGTTCCGGGCGATAACCGTGTATTCGGAGCCAATATTTGAAATAGCCTATATCGGTGTGTTTCATACCTGTTTTTAATTAAAATGATTTCTGAATTTATGCAGCTGTTTTCCGGCGGATCAGACCGATGTTCTCCTTTACCAGGGAAATTATCTGATCGTGATACTTCGTATTTTTGTTATACGCCCCCCTTGATTGTACAATGTCGAATGTTCTAAGACTTATTTCTACGGTTTCGATACGCTTACCGTCAATGCGGGCGGAAAGAATAAGAGAATCCGGTCTCTTAAAATATTCGTTCGTAAAAACACAGTGGTGCATCTCGTCCCCCTCTTCCATAAATTCGGCTACGCTTTGCAGTACATGAATTCGGATCAGGCCATCGCCGAAAACAATATCCAGGAACCGGCTTTTCTGTTCCTGATACAAGGTTTCGTTTTGCAGGGCTTGTTTCCGTTTCTTTTCCGATTCTGCTTTAGCATCGAGTTTTCGTTTGATTGCCATCACTTCGTCGTGAGCGGTTCGTAAATTGGCGGGGCATAAGTATTTCGGTGAACGGATGTCACGGCCCACTGCGTGCGTCATTTCCAGGTAGTCGAAATACATTGCATAATCACCGTAGTTCTTTATTTTATAACCGTGTCTGCGGGCTATCTTTAGGGACGGCCAATATTTTCCCACCTGGTTAACATGATCGCCCATGTAATTCAGCAAAACTCTATCCCCTTGTTTTATCAGGGTTTCGACGAACGGGTAACGTACCAACATCCGGAAAAGAACATCGGGGGTGATACCGTAATAATTCTTATCAATACCGACGTACTTCAACCGTGGAAGTAAACGCAGGGTTTTAATATGCTTTGCCCAGATGTGGTATTTATCGCCGAAACATGAATCCTGGCGCACCTCCATAGGTGAACCCCAGGACCAATGATCGTAACAACCATGGCAATAGCTGCTAAGACGGGACATAATAACCTCAATACCTTTTGGTGATACCCAGTTCTGTACGGCTTCGTTTATGCCGTACCGTGCCGGTTCTCCTACCCGGCACGATTTGGATGCGACGTAATGCCTTAACACCTGGAACCCTTGAATAGTGGTAATAAGGGTAAAGTATTCCGGTGTCGGAGAATACTTTCGTTTACGGCTGTCTGTTACTTTCAGGTGCTTGCCGCAGCATGGGCATGCAGCACCCAGCAAAGAGTATGACAGATTCGATCCTTTGGCGTCGAAGACATTCCCGCATTCTAAACACCAGATTTTCTTCGCTCTGTAAAAACCTTCGGCCTTAAAGCACTTTTTAATAGCCCATTTTGTTTGGGCGTCAGTAATACCCGGTAATTTGGAATTGAGTATCACCACTTGTTTCTGCAATGCTGTTTTCGGTTCCATATCAAAACAATTTCATTTGTTCCATTCGTTTTTCAAGTTCTTCGGCCAGTTTTGCGGCAGGCTTGTTGGTGGGTTTTGCAGCGGTGGCAACCTTTGCACCCGCCGGGGATTTCCCTACTTTTATGTTATCCTCGTCATAGAAATGCACAGCCAGGCTGAATACTTCTTCGCTTGTCATACATACGGCATTACCGCGTTTTTTGGCTTCGCCCATAATGTAGTCGCAGCACTGTTCGAAATTCTTGTTCTCTTTCGCGTACGACTTTGCGAATAACTCATCCGTTTTCGCACGATCATCCAGATAGTTTTTTATAGCTGACTTCCAGCTGTTCTTTGTACTCATATACTTATGTTTTATAGTTAGGCTTCAACATCCTTTAACCATGCTTTCGGCAATATCGGCAGCAGGTCGATAAGGCGCTTTAACGAATATCTTTGTTTCTTGGCATCCACGATATAGTATTCAGTGTTCCACATGGCCCCAGGGCATGCACGCACTGATTCACGACGAAAACCGGCAGGTAATTCTTTCCTATCCTTGAATAACACCCTGCTGGCTCTCTGCACGTCGTAACCGTGTTCCTCCATCAGGTAGCGAATGTCGAACAGCACTTGTATGGCTTCTCTGTTCTTCCCCAAAAGGGCGAGCCCTTTTTGTATGTACTCCGTACCCCAGTTTGGGGTTTGTTGTCTTTTGGGCTTGCTGGCCCGTTGTAGTATTTCTTCCCGCATGTTTTCCGGAAAACTGTACGTGCATTTGAATCCTTGCTCGTTGATTCGTTCCGACACGTATAGCCCCCTGACCGGATGGGCGTTTTCCAGTATAGCACCTATTTCTTTCTTTAATGTTACTTTCTTCGCCATATTTCTACGTTTTACAGTTAGACTTCAACATCCTTTAACCATGCTTTCGGCAATATCGGCAGCAGGTCGAGGGCTTCTCCGACAGAAAAGCATCGCCCCCTACGGTAACCCAAATGGTAAGTAGTATAGCCCATTATTGCGGAATCGCGGCGTAGGTTGGCCTGACGTATGAAACCTTTCGGTATTCTGCCCCAGTATCTGAACACGTGCTTACAGGCTACTTGCACATCGTAACCGTGAATCGTAACCAGTTTACGGATCTCGAATAAAACGGGTATCGTCTCTCTGTAATCACTCAAAAAAGCGATCAGCTCTGCCACGTTACGAATATCGTACCAATCGGGTGCGCCAGGTAATGAATCGTACAGAATTGCGATTCCCGCCGGGGCACCTTCCAGTTTCATCACGACCCGGGCATTTTCCAGCATGTCTTTCCTTGCTCCGGCTAATAAAGTTTTCTCGTCCATATTTCTACATTTTACGGTTATTAAAAGAGTGTTCCTTCGCTTGCATGCCGGGCGCTTCGGGCGAAAGCCTTTGCCACCTCGTCGGCTGCGATCCATTTTTTGCGGAAATCCGATTGCAGGTAATCCCGGACAATGGGGTCGATCTCCCGGATTCGTTTGCGGAACAATTCGACCCGCAGCACAAGGGCGTCCCGTTCCTTCACAAGCCGTTCGTATTTCTCGAACTCCATATATGTGGCTTTTACTTCGTTGAACCTCCCCGCATCGGAAACGGGTTCTATCGCGGAAAGGGCCCGTTTGATTTTTTGCCCCGCATCCCCTTCGATGCGTACAAGGAAAGCGCAGATGTCCTGCCGGTATGTGAATCCCTTGATCGTTCCTATCTGTTTTGTTCCCGATTTTGTATCGGTATAGTATGCCGCTTCGCCGATCAGGGGGAAACGGGCCTTTCGGTAGGTCTCCGTTTCTATCTGTTTGGCCTTTTGTCTGGCCGCTTGCTCTTCCCGGTACGCCGCCCGTTCTTCTTCTACGGCCTTTCTTCTCCGTTTGATCTCGCCCTTTTTTTGCTGCTGTTTAAAATCCTGGTACAGTTCCTTCGCTTTGGCGTTGATGCAGCGGTTATACTGCCTTACCGCTTCGGCGGGGGGCAATCCCGCCGGTACTTCCACGGTCTCGAAAGCCAGGTCTTTCATTTGCGCGAACAGATCCCGGTTTGCCCGGCGGCGTTCCTGCTCGTTTTTCGAACGCACCCCCTCGATTTCCAGTTCTATGTTAAGTTTTTCCCTTTCGAGCCGGTTCCGTTCGGTTGCCTCCTTGCGCAGGTGCGCAATCTCACGGCGTCGGCGTAGTTCGGCCAGCACCGCCGATTTTACGGCGGCGTCTTTCGTCTGTGCTCCTATGAACAGAAGCCCCGCGATGGTATATTCGGATATTGGCTTTTTCAGTTGCATGTTCTTATAGGTATTCGTTAAACTTCGCTTTCAAACTATCCATTAATGCGGCTTGTGTCTTATCCTTGCCTACCAGGTTCTTGATGACTTTCTCGTCCTCGGTGCCCTTCACCATTAACCGGATACAGCGGACTGTCTCGCGCTGTCCGGAACGGTGCAGCCGTTTGTTAAGTTGCTGGTAGTGTTCGAGGTTGTCGGTCAACCCGAACCATGTTATTATCGACCCGCCTTGTTGCAGATTCAGGCCGTACCCCGCCGATGCCGGGTGTACCAGGAGGACTTCTATTTTACCCGCGTTCCAGTCGTTTTTGTCTTTTACATCTTTATACTGGCGGACGTTTATACCTTCTCTGGTAAGTGCCTCGGTCAACCGGTCAAGGTCGTGCCTGAATGTGTATGTACAGAGTACCGGACGCCCGTTTGCCGCGTCTATGACATCCAGCAGGTAATCTATCTTTTCGTCGTGGAATACCGTGTACCCCTCGCGTTCCCGCCCCAGGGCATCGGTACCCAGGTAAACGGCCCCGTTCGAGAACTGCAACAGCTTGCCCCGCAGTGCCGACGCATTGGCCGCAACGATCTGCGGGGAAATGACATCGAGGTCTTCGGCTTTCCGGATTGCCAATGCGTCGGCTATCTCGATGACCTTGCGGCGTTCGAACTCCTTGTACGCGGCGTATGTTTTCGGTGACAGCTCGATGCGTTTGTCGATATACACTATCTCCGGCAGTTCTTTCAGGCAGTCAGCTGCGTTCAATGATACGCATATATCGCTTATACGTTGCTCGATCACTCTGTCAGCTGTCGGGATAAGTTCGTATTTTATGTACTGGCCGAAATCCCGGCGCGCGGTAAAATACTTTTTCCGGTATGCCGTTATGTTCTCGCCCAGACGTTCGCCACGGTCCAATAAAAACACCTGGCTCCAAAGGTCCATATACCCGTTAGGTGCGGGCGTTCCGGTCAGTAACATGATCCGGGAAACATATTCCATCGCTTTTTTGCTGACCTTGAACCTTACCGACGAAGGGGATTTCATTTTACTGCTCTCGTCGAATATCACCATGTCGAAAACCTTGTCGAGCGCATGGTTATAGTACCCGCAGAGCCAGGCCAGATTTTCGTAATTGATGGCATATACCACACCGGGCGAGCGCAGCGCCTTTTCCCTCTGTTTGGCCGTTCCCAGCACTTCGGTGATACGTATCTTCCGGGTGTGTTCCCATTTGTCCGCCTCGTCCTGCCAGACGCCCTGCACTACGGTTTTCGGTGCCACGATAAGGACTTTGTTCACCTCCATTTCCCGGTATGCGAGGTGTTCGATCACCGTCAGGGCGATGGCGGTTTTCCCCAGACCCATGTCGAGGAAAGCCCCGATATAGGGTTCGTTGATTCCCTTGCGTATTATTTCCGCCTGATATGTTCGCGGTGTAAATTTTGCCATTGTACTAATGATGTTTCACTGTCTATAACTGTATATCTGAATCCCATTTGTACGAGCAGTGCCCGTACGGTGCGCTGGATATGCGACATTCGTTTACCCGTTGATTTGAGTTCGATAAACTCCGCCACTCCGCCGGGCCAAAGGACCAGACGGTCCGGTAGCCCGTTCTTTGCCCGGTCACCCATTTTAACGGATGCGCCGCCGTGTCTTGACACGTATTCGCCCAGGGCTTTTTCAATCCACTTTTCAGATGTTCTGTTCTCCCGTATATTCATAATATCGTTGTTTACCGTAAATTGGAAAATAATACATATTAGTTCGCTGTGTCCAGCCGGGCATCGTCCGCATGATTGAATTCAATTCCCGACTTATCCGCTGGTTCAAATCCTCTTTCTTCTTCCCGAAACACTCACACCATATTTCGGCGACGCATACGTGTTTACGCTTGTGCAACTCGATTTTCTTGCGTCCCTTGTAAGCGTCCGGATCGCTTAAATATCCCTGGCGGACTTCCACCGGCATGTCTTCCCATCCGGCGGGAACCTCCAGGTTCAGGTATTCTTCGATCATGCCTTTGCGTGCGTCCTGCTCCACATGTCCGGCACGTTCCGCATCGGCGATCAGTTCCGCTTCATTCGACAGGATAAGAGGCTCGCCCAACCGCCACAGTGTGACGGCTTCGGCCCATATCTGGGGTATCATGTCATCAAACTTTCGGCTCATGGGGTCGAGCCTTCCCGATGTCTTCGCTTTTAGCCTTACATCAATGGGCCAGAAACGACGGTTCCCTTCCTGGTCTCGAAGGAATGTCCGGTTATTGGACGTTGCGGTGAATACGCACTGGCGCGGGTAGTCCTTTATCTCCCGCCCGTATGCAGGCCGGAATGAATCCGTTTGTTTGGTGATAAAATGTTTGATCTGCACCGATTCGGCTTTGTCAAAGGCTGACATTTCCGCTATCTCGATAATCAGCTTACCTAAAAGCTGCTCGTATGCCTCCTTGCCGTTTACCGTCGTGAATGAATCGGAAAACCATTCGCGGCCCAACTTGCGGAAGAATGACGATTTCCGTGTCCCTTCCTCACCTACGAGGGTGATAACCGTATCGAACTTGCAGCCCGGTTCCATTACACGGGCAACGGCGGCCACCAGCCATTTACGCGATACCTCGCGGGTGTACGCATTGTCCGAGGCATTGAAGCAGTCAATCAGTAACGTATCTATCCGGGCGATACCGTCCCATGTCAGGGAATCGAAATAGTCGCGGACGGGATGGAACGAATTGCGGTTCAGTTCCAGGTCTATGGCATCGTCTATCTTCGGCGGTGACGTAATGCGGTAACGTCTTTCGATGTAATTGCGGATGCCCGAATAGTCGGTGTCACACAGTACGCGGGGGTACGTGTCCGTCTCGCCCTGCCAGGGGAAGGCATCTACCGTGAATTTCTTGTGCGAGAACAGATCGCGGCGCAGACGCCCCGCCAGATGCTGGTCGTTGCGCAGCACCAGCGTTATGTTATGCGCCGAGTTCTCGTACTTGTTGAACTTATCGACGTCCATCAGCTCCAGCCAGTCTTCGGAACTCTCCGGAGCGTCCCCCGCTGCGTTGGCTTTCCTTTTGCCCTGCTTCGTGCGCAGTTCCCTTTCGTACGGGTCATCGTCGAAATCGGGTTCCTTTTCTATATATTCGCTAAAATCGCGTACGACGTTCTGCGCTATCTCCTTTTTGACCGGTCCCAGCGTCCGGCAAAAGTCGGACATCAGTTTATAGGACTTCGATATTTTCCCCGCTTCGTCCGCATCCCCGAATTTATGGATGCGCACCAGGTCGAAGGCGTTGCACAGCTCGCCCGATGCGGGGTCCGTTCCGTGGTGCGAGTACGCGAATACATCGTCGTAGGTGACAAGCCCCGAAGCGGTGGAACCCTGCACGTAGGTGTAACGGCCTTCCCCGGCGGGTTCGTAAACGTCCGGCAGGAATTCACTTATCGCCGTGTGTATGTCGTATGCGTTGCAGAAGAAACCGACAATGTTGTTTTTTACCAGCGGGTCTTCCTGCTTCCTGCCCCGTTCGGCATGTACCTGCTCTGCGACTTTCTCACTGAACGCCCATTCCGAAATATCCTTCCAGTTGCGGTATTGTTTCAGTACCGCATCGGCGCATAGCGGTTCGCCCTGCTGCTCCTCGAAAATGTATTCCCCGTCCTTTGATACCGACGGCCAGAACATCAGTCTGTTCGTGTCGAAGGTGGTAGGGTCGAAATATTCGATACCGAGTACCGAAGCGACCTTGCGGGCGATTGCCACATATTCGTCGGGGGTGACTTCCCGGTCCAGGGGAATGATCAACCGGTAACGCGGCGTTTCCTTGCTGTGCTTGTGCGTTGAATGCAGGACGGCTGCACACTCCCACAGTAATACGAACGTGTCCCAGAAAGAATAAGGGGCGAAATCCAGGTCAAGCGTCAGGGCGGACCGGTACATCACATTCGCTTTGCCCCTACGTCCTCCGTTGAGGTAGCCGCAAACATAACCGCCCACGTCCTTGATTCTGCTTTGTTCCGCCTTCGGCATTGCCATATAGTCGGAATACCGTTCGTGCGTGACCCGTGCGTCCCGCAGTTTGCCGGTAAAAGCCTCCCAGGTGAACGACCTGTTTTTCCATGTCTTCGATTCGGCACTGTGACCGATTGCAACCGCTATTTTAATCATATCTTATTTTCTGTAATATTTAGAGACAAACCCATCCGCACGCAGGGGCAAGCCCTTCGCCCATTCCGGTATGATTGCCATGATGTCACATATTGATTTTAGTGCGTCTTCCGCGTTGTGGTCGCTTACCTCGCTGCCTATCTCGTCGTGCACATGCAGCACGATTTCATATCCGGCAAGGTCGATGCGCAGCTGTGCGTCGCAAAGGATGTCACGCGCAACGGCCTGCGTTATGTTCTCCGTCAGCTTTCCCCCGTATGTGGGTATAAGCGTCCATTGTTTCCGGTCATCTTCCCCCTCGTACCACAGTGAAGGGTCGCCCCATTTGTTCGCTTTCACACGCGGACCGTAGTAGGCGAGTTCACGGCCTGACGGCAGCTGTACGAACAGCCATTCGCCGTTTGAATAAAAGCTGCATTTGTTCGCCTCGAAACATTCTTCCCGGTATGTGACCGCGTCAATGGCCGCACGTTCGTAGTTTCGCCACGTCCGGACGATGTTCGGGTTTTCCTTGCGCCAGCTCTTAACCATGCGCTTGACTTCCGGAACGCTTAACGTGCCGTCATCCAGGAACCCCATTTTATCAACCGCACCGACTGAACCCTCGTAACCGAACGCGAGTTCCCCGACTTTCCCCTTCTGGCGCAGGTCGGAGCCCTTTGTCACGCTTTCGAACGGTACGCCGAACATACGGGCGGCTGTGGCTTCATATATTTTGCCGTGCGTTCGGAACACATCGAGTTTCCACTCTTCACCGGCCAGCCATGCCAGTACACGCGCCTCGATTGCCGAATAGTCGGCGGCTACGATGGACTTTCCCGGGGCGCCGGTGAATATCGTACGGATCAGCTGGGAAAGGATGTCTATCGGACTTTCGTACATCATTTCAAGTAAGGGGGCATCGCCACGGCGTACCACTTCACGGGCAAGGTCCAGCGCTTTGTCCGCACCTTCACCGTCAGCGAAATGGATGCGCGAAAGGTTCTGCATCTGCACCCTGCGGCCTGCAAACCTTCCGGTCCGTGATGCACCGTTGAAGGCGAACAGACCGCGCGCCCGGTTGTCATACTGTGCACAATGTATCGCCGCCGTATATTTGTCGGTAGAGGTTCTCGATGTCTGTTCCCTTAACGCCACGACATCGCGGGCAGGTCCTTCGGGAAGGATGCCAAGCATCCCTTTTAACGTTTCGGCTTGTAAGTTCGGTGTCTCGCAGTCATGCAGGGCCAGCCACGCCAGGAGCTGCGAGACAGAACGGGGGTTCGAAACTCCCGTTATATGTTTTATTTCTTCATTCAGTTCTTCTTTGATTTCCTGTGCCATCCGTACGCCGTTCTGCGCCATTGGCACGTCAATGTAAACGCCTCTGTCATTAATCTGCTGATCGAGCGCGTAATATTTCCATTCGGTCCGGGGAATCCTTACCCCGCCCCGGTCTATGTATTCGTCGATGTCCCATTCGGCGGCTACATCGGCTTTGTTGTATGTCTTGTACTCCTTCCACTTGTCCGGACTGTGGGACGGAAGGTTACGGCGGCGGCCACCGTTCGCTTTCGAAGGTTTGCAAGGCTTCGAGAAATAATTTATAAGATGTGCTCCTGCCAGCTTGACATTATCCAGTTCCAGAACCTGCGATACTTTGTCGAGTTTGAGGGGAAGGCCTGCGAACCCGCATTTCACCATGACGCAGCGCCACTGTATAGGGTCGAGGTCGTAACCCAGGAGCGAGCCGAAACACACGCGTTCGAACATCGCGTTAAAGGCGAGTTTCAGAACGTCGGGATTTTCCAGCCAGGCAATACGCGAAACGGGGATAGGCTTGCCGTTTGTCGGCTCGTATTGCTCGTAAACGCGTTTTCCATCCGTGCCGTAATACCCGAATGTAGCCAGAACTATTTCAAAGTCGGGGGATGCCGCATACTTATGCACCCCGCATTTTTTGAGGTCCACGGATGAATATGTTTCTATGTCTATATGTACTTTATCGGGTATGAACATGGGTAATCGGGTATTTGACGGAACGGAGGGCGGGACAGATACCGCCCCCGTCTCGTCCGGTTATCAATCAAACAAAGGGTCGTCGGAGCCGCCATGTGAGCGGTTTCTCCCTGTGCTCCGTGAATTGCGGGGTGCCGGGCGTTCGTCCTCGTCATCCCTGCTTCTTGAACGGCTGGTGCCCCGCCTGGATTCCCCGTCGCCACGACTGGAGCGCTCGGAACGTGCGGAGGCATCAGGTGATATGTAATCGGCGAACGCGTCTTCGGCTGAAATGGTACCGCCACCGATACGCTCGCCGTCTTCCAACTTCAAAATATGGTTAAGCATTACGCCTACACCCTGGGCGCGGTTGTTATAGGGAAACACGGTAATGGAAACCGCGCCAATAACACCGGAGTAGAATTCTTCCGGGTCTAAAATCTGCTGGCCGTTCGCGTCCAATACGGTAGGACGGCGTGATGTCTTCGCTGTGCAGAACATGTAACCCTCGAACAGATCGCCGTATTCCTCGTCCGCTTTGTCCGCTCCGTCTTTCAACGGAAGTTTCAGGGCTGATTCTTTGGTTCCCTTCTTGAACGTGGACTTGTCGGACAAGTCACCGGAATAACCGCGTTCGATTGCCTCGTCGATTGCGTCCTCGAAAGTTGCAATCGCCTTTTTATTGGAATAGGGAATTTGTAACAGCACCTCGTATTTATCTTCGCCCTCGTCGTTTACGCGTTTCTCAAATACATAGGGCCATAAAAAACGTACATCCGGGCCCAGCGTTATGTTAATGGGCTTGCCGCTTTCAAACTTACTCTTTGCCATAGCTTCAAATTTTTATTGTTTCACATACTCCGCAAAGTCATCAACGGCCTTTGCGATACCGTATTCCTCCCTGGGGTCGGTTGCCTCGACCAGTACCGGCGGTACGTCGGGTTTGGCGATGTAGGGAAGGCACAGGGTTTTGAAATCTTCCTTATCTATTACCTTTTCAAGTTCTCCGAGGGTGACGAACGACGAGCGTTTGAACAGCGCGCCTTCGTAGCCTGCGGATATAAGCGCTTTGTACAGTGCCTTTTCATCTGTAATCTTCCGGCGTGATGTTCCCGCCACCAGCTTGTAACCCTCGAAGCGGACGCCCCCGACGGCACGTTCGAGCGCATATTTTTTAAGGGCCGTGATCCAGTCCGCAATCACATCGACGGAACCCAGCAGTCTGGCGATCTCCGCATCCGTGAGCAAGTCGGGGGATTCCACCCATTTGTCGGATGTTTCTACGGCTGCGTCCTTCAGTGCGCGGCATCTGGGTTTCACCGGACAGAACCGGCAGTGTTCCCCCGGCTTGAACTTACCTTCGCCCTTAATCGCTTTCCGGGCTGTGGCCTCGATAATGTCCCGTTCGATCTCCATGTCTTCGACATCAACCGTCCAGGATGAAATCGAATCACGCCGGGGCTGTACGATTGTCATTACGACACGTTTGATCTTGTGGTCCTGGCGGAGCTTGTCGTATGCGTTGATGGCGTAGATAAGCAGCTGTTTGTTGTTCTTCGCGTTTACCGCCACACCCTTGCCGAACTTCAAATCGGTGATGTACATCGTTTCATCCGCCCCGCCGAAAATAAGGCTGTCTATGGTACCGTTGTCATCCGGTTTGTAGAATAGCGGATATTCGGCCTCGACGTACATTCTCGCACCTTTTCCCGCATCCTTCAAAAGCCCCATGACGTGGTCGGTATATACGCGTACCTCGTTTGTCATGTCTTCGTAGAACAGCGGGTTCTTACGTGCTTCCAGGTAGTCGGCTTCGGCACCCTCCAACGGGTTTCCGGTATTGCGGACATGCAGCGCATTCAGTAGCCACAATTCGGCCAGGCGGTGAGCCAGCGAACCTTCGTCGGCGTAGATGCTTCCCCCGTCCTTTCCCACCTTTTCGGCCAGCAAGGCCGAAGGGGGGCAGGCGAGCCACCGGGATGCGGCGGAGGGTGCTACGATACTATGTTTCTTCTTGTCTGACATGGGCTGTTAATCTTTCAGGGTTTGGAGGAATTCATAAAAACCGGGCAGGTCCTCGTCCTTGATCGTTCCTACGGACTTCGCACCTATCTTACCCAGCTGTTTTAATACTTTCGCGCGGTTCTCGTCATCCGCTTCTATCACTTCGGACATAAGGTCGCGGATGTCATCGTGCGTAACGGTATCGTTACGGGCGCCTTCGGGCTTGTTGTCCCGGCTATCGTCCTGGTTCTCTTCCTGGTGTTCGGGTTCCGGGGCAGGTTCACTGCGACGCGAACGTGAGGATGTCGAGCGCGGACGTGAGGGTCTTTTCGGCTCCGGTTCCGGTGCCGGTTCGGGGCTGTTCTTCGCTTCCTGCACTCCGGCGGACGGACTAACGGGTGCGCCTGCACGTGCGGCGGCGATAAGGTTAAGAACGTCTGCTGCGATTGCTGTTTCTCCGTGTGCGAATTCCACGGTGATGGTTGTCTTTAAAATAGGATTTTCCATTTTCTTAAAAATTTAATTGGTGAATAAACTGTTATTGAATTAAGATGCTTTCGTATGCGCGTCCCAGTTGTCGAGGACTTCGGACACCCGTTCGAACATGGCGGACACCGGTGTCTTACCCGGTACGGCCAGGGGCAGGAATACTCCGAGGTGCTGGATAACGACGCGTTCGTCTTTCCGAACGTACACGCGTGCCACGTCGTTGCGGAAAGGAGTTTTAAAAACGAGGCTGTTTCTAAACCGGGAATCCAAACTGAATAGTCTTTCCATATCCTGCCTTATTTACGTACCATTCTTGCGCCCCTGCGTTCGGCTTCTTTGAGGGCCAGAAGTTCGGTACGGCTGAACATGATCGGTGAATTCTTATGCGGTCCGGCACGATGGCCTGCAATGTGCTTGCGGCTTACGTGGTACTCCAGCCAGGTACGCCCGAATTCTTCCCACGCCTGGCGCATCGGCATTTCATCCTTCGCAGGAGCCAGGGCACGAACCGACGCTGCGACAATGATGTCGGTCAGTTCCAAAATCTCTTTCTTTAACCCGATTACCGGGTCTTGTTTGACGTCCATGTACATAATACTACTGTTTTAGGGGTTAACTACTTTACGCGTTTAACGATGATTGAATCCTCCGTTGTCGGGCAGGTGAACCGGCGTTTGAAGCGTTTACCGACACGGTAGGCCATGGATGTGATGTAGTCGTAACGCTCAATCGGAAATACTTCCGACGCACCCACTTCAAGGCGGATGATTCTTTGTCGTACGGAATCCTTGTTTATTGTTCCCATTTTACTACTTTTGTGATTAGATTGTTAATATGATTGTGGGTGCAAATATATATTCATTTTCTGAATATATTGCAATTGATAGGCAAAAAATGAATATTAAATTATGCAAAAAATGAATTTATGCTGATTTACAGTAAGTTAAAACTGATTAGAAAGTTGCTGTCTCTAAGCCAGACGGAAATTGAAAAAGAAACAGGGCTAAGTCAACGCGATATTAGCCAGCTAGAGAACGGGAAAAAGAAATTCATACCCACGGAGTACATTCAATATTTGAATAGATCCGGGGTTCCTTTAGACGCATTATTCGATGAAGATGTACCCTTGCATTCTTTTGAAGCGAAATTCAACCTCCCGTTGTCTTCCGGAGGGAATAAAAACCACAGCGATACATCAGGTGCACCGTTCGTTTCGGCTCCCGGACATGAAACTCCCCCGGTTCAAATCAACCTGCCTGCGAATGTCGATGATGACTTTGTCCGTATCCCGATAGTGGACGTCTCAGTCGCCGCCGGTGACGGTTACTATAACCCCCACTACATAGAGGAGGTCGAATGTATATCCATGCCGCGCGCATTGATAAAGGACGGCTGCATATATCTATGCGTGCGAACCAAAGGGCACAGTATGACACCCTCCATTCTCGACGGGGGCTATCTGGTCGTACGCCTGATGGACCGGTGCGAGTGGGGCGACATCCGGGATAACTATGTATATGTAGTAAGTGACCGGGACGGGAAGGCTTACGTCAAGCGCCTTAAGAACCGTTTGCGCCAGCACGGGTTTATCGTATGTATGTCCGATAATGCGGATAAACAGAATTACCCGAACTTCAACATATATAATGATGAACTGAATACCGTCTGGTTCGCCGAATGGTACTTCACGGCTAAGATCCCCAATATCCAGGAGACATTCTACCGGAAACAGTCGGAGTTTGAGTACAGACTGGACGAGCTGGAGGCGCAATATCAGAAACTGGCTAAAGCCATAGAACTGAAGGATAGGCCGTAGCCGGTTCCCCGGATAATAAAAGTGATTGGTAATAAAATGATTGATAAAAAATTGTATGGAACATTTATTTATTAACCGGGCCAAAGGGCCACCAAACTAAAATTTATCGGTATGAAAAAAATTTTATCTATATGCACACTTTTCACTGTGTTGCTAATCTCGTCCTGTTTAAGTGGGACTGATCCGGTTCTCGAAGGTTCTCAGTCGCCGGATAATCCGCAAGCCTTAAGAGTGGGGGACTTCATCGTCGTAGATAAGGAGGTAGATCATTCGAGCGGGAGAACAAAGTATATCGTATATCTGCAATACTGGCGCGATCCGGAACTCGAATTTCTCAGGGATCAATACGCGCAGCGTGTGTTAGAGGAAGACGAATATGAGGCACGGGTAATCGAGCGGAAAAAAGACCCGAACCGTAAGTTGGAACTTCACACAGAAAAGCATGTGGTAAGTGAGGGGGCATGGCGTAAGTACGAAATCGGAGAACTTTTTGAAACTAAGGATCTACCAACGAAACTGACATTACATTTAGATCTACGAAGGTCCTAACTGTAGAACTGAGTAGAGAACGGGAAGGGAAAGGGATTGTGCTTTTCCTTCCCGTTTTTTCTTTCTGTAACGTCGAAAAGTATAAATAATCTTTACATTCGACGTGTTGTCGAAATTGGAACAAACGGAACAAACTACGCGGGTGTAACAAATGAAACAGAAAAACTGTAAACTCCGAGTTATCAAAATGGGGTTTAAAAGTTGCAATAATCTTGTTTCATCTGTTACACCCGTTTTTATAATGGAACAAACGGAACAAGGTTTCGGCAACATTTTACGTTGTGTTTTGCTATCTCGAAAGTTGCAAAATGTTTGTTCCGTTTGTTCCATTTGTTCCATTTGTTCCAAAAATGGCTTGTAATTATCTGGTTTTCAGTAGGGCGTAACAATGGAACAATGGAACAAAGGTTCAAACTTTCTGACGAGGTTTTTAAAAATCGTAGGTAGTAGGTAATACAAGGTACATATATGTTTTAGTATATGCGTATATAATCATATAGAAACTTTGTTCCATTTGTTCCACGGCAACACCGCCACAAAAAATCCGTACACGCTGCAAACGCCCCGCACTCTTAACCAGATCCGCCCGCACCGTTATACTATATCGGTTTGCCCCCGATTTGCCCCCGATTTGCCCGTTTCGTTCTCTTCCCGCACGTAACAATCCCCGCACCGAACCCCTGCGCGCGGCCAACGTTACCCCGTTAAGGTGTGGTAAGCTGCATAACTTCCCCCGTATACCTACCCTGCGCGCGCCGTAAATCCCTTAAACTTGCGGCATGAATGATAAAGATACATACGGATCACCCATCGACTACGTACGCGAAGGGCGCCGCCTGGGTCGCGGTCCGAGTGCCACGTACACACCTGCGGAATTGCAGCAACGCGCCGTTGACTACTGCGAGTTCATGCGCCGCAAGGTGTGGAACCGTGTAGATGTCCTCAAAGGCGGAATGACCGCCGGTATGCTTTACGAGGTTCCGACGGCGTGCCCGCTCGACCTGAAAAGTTTCCTGCTGTTTGCGGGCTTCGGCGTGCGCCGGTGGCAGCAGTACAGAAGTGACGAGGCGTACGCGGATGTGTGCGAGTGGATCGAGATGCTTATCGAGACGCAGAACTTCGAAGGTGCGGCGGTGGGGGTTTATAACGCCAACCTGATCGCACGCCGCCACCGGATCGCTGAAAAGACCGAGACGGACGCGACGCTGCATATCGAAGCGATTACGGGCATGAAAATTATATCGGACAATGGAACTGACGTTTAACGCGCATGGGAACGAAAAGCAGCTGCGTGCGGTTCGGCACTGGCTCGACGATACCGCAACCGACATAGGTTACGGGGGCGGCAAGTACGGCGGAAAGTCGTACCTGGGTTGCAGCCTTATATTCGGCGATGCGCTGATATACCCGGGCACGTATTACGGCATCGGACGTGTCGAGCTTGTCGATCTCCTGAAATTCACGTACCCCACCGTGATGGAGGTTTTCCAGAACTGGGGGATAACGCAGAAGTATTGGAAGTATAACGGCCAGTACAATTTCTTCGAGATGTACAACGGTTCGCGTGTGTACTTCATACCGGTGAAATACATGCCGTCCGATCCGGACTATGCCCGTTTCGGCTCGATGCAGTTTACGCGTGTGTGGGGTGAGGAGATCGGCGAGTGGCATGTCAAGGCGAAAGCGAATTTCCACATTACCGTCGGACGCTGGAAGAACAAGGAATATAACCTGACGGGCAAGGGGCTGTACACGTTCAATCCTGCACGAAATTTCACGTACGACCAGTATTACAAGCCGTTTCGTGACGGCACGATGCCGGAGTACCGGCGTTTCGTCCAGGCGCTCCCTACGGACAACAAGCGGGCGAACCCCGCGGTGCTCGACAACATGCGCCGGACATTGACGAACGCGGACTACCGGCGTTTGTTCCTGGGCGAGTGGGAGGCGGGTGCCGATCCGAACTGCCTTGTCAGCTATGACGCTGTTTGCGACATATTCCGCAACGAGCACGTAATCCCCGACATGTCGCTTTCGAAACGTGCGCTTTCTACGGACCTGGCGACAACCGGGCGCGACAAGTGGGTGGCTTTCGAGTGGCAGGGTGATGTCGCCGTCCTTCGTATAAACCGGTCTTTCGCCAAAGGCAAGGAGATATACGAACGGACCGCAAGCCTTGTCAGGGAACGTTCGATACCGCGTTCACGTGTGGCGTCCGATGCCGACGGTCTGGGCAATTACCTCGAATCGTTCCTTAACGGGATATTCGAATTCCATGCGAACGCACGTCCGTTCGAGACGTCGGTAATACCGACACCTGACGGAGTGACGGACCGTATCGTATATGCCAATCTGAAAACGCAGTGCGCGTACGAGCTGGCACGTATGATAAACGAACGGCGGCTGCGCATTGTCACCGACGGGCTCGATGATGCGACGGTTGAGGAGATAAAGGACGAACTGATGTTGCTTATCGTCGAGAATGTCACGTCCGATGCGACGAAACGCAGGCTGATAAGCAAAGAGCGTATGAAGGAGCTTATCGGAAGGTCGCCTGACTTTCTCGATGCGCTGATAATGGGAATGGTATTCAGGTTAAATAGAATCTCGTCGGGAATCCGGCGGTATGGAAGGACATAAGGATATGAAAATAGTGGATTACATCGAACAGCTCTGTGCGAAGGCAAACCCCGAATATGCCTTCATGCACGAAGAAGCCGAAATGATTAATGTAAAGATCGACGGCTTTACAAGGGGGACGAAATTCGTGTATGTCGAGGCGCTGCGTACCGGTGCGTACGAACGCAACCGTATCGGCGTCAGGTCGAAGGCATACAACATACGGATATTCTTCTGCCAGTTTACGGAATTCGGGAACGATATGCGCCGAACGGTCATTCCCGGGGGGCGTGTCTCGTCGAATGAACGCAAGAACGAGGAGGTGTTGGCGGCGATTGAGGATGAAATCGTCCTGCCGTTTGTCGAATTGCTCGATACGCCCGAAGCGATGCGGCGTTTGCTGGGCGGTCATCCCTGGTCGCGCCTGCCTTTCCAGTACCCGCCGTCACGTTACGACGGGAACGAATTGTCGGTGATGCTTGAATTTACAGTTAACGAACCGAACTGCAAGGTATGAAGGAACAAATAACCATAGAACCGAAAGACCGGATAAACGTAAGGGCCGGTAAATGCACCTACGGGCAAATGAACGACCTGGGGCGGGTGCTTGACGCTGCGTTCGCTGATGCCCGGGCAGGGAAACGCGACGAGGTGGAAACGACAAAGAAGCTGATCCGCATACTGCATCCGGAGATAGAACCGGCCATTACTCTGGATAACATAAAATACGCCCTGGAAATAGCCGACGCCGTACGGTTCTGGCGCGAGGTGGAGAATGAAAAGCTGAAATACACGCCCACGGACGAAGAACGGGCCGCAGGGTACGAAAGGCTTGCCAAAGTGACCGGTCCGACGGGTATAGCTTCGACCATCGCCGAAAAGTTCGGCGTCCATCTGGGCCCCGATGCGATTTTCAAATGGGAATACGCATCGGTGTTCATGGTTCTGTACATCGACCTGGAACGGTACAAGTTCCAAAAGCGGTTGCAGGACATTCGCGAACGGAAAAGAAAACAGAAAGAGAAGTCGGCACGTATGGGCCGGCGCTAAAAATCATACAGTATGGCAGCCATAACGTCACAACAGATATTGGAGAAGGGTTTGCAGGACATGCGGGCCGATATTATCGCCAGGTCGAAAGCGGCAGGGCAGGAGGCATCGGGCAGGACGTACGAAAAGCTCGAAGTGCGCAACGTTACCGATACGCACGGTGAATTCTGGGGGCCTACATGGGTGGGCGTATTAGAGGACGGGCGAAAACCCGGCAGGGTTCCGTACGATTTCACAGCCATTATAATGGAGTGGGCGGCACATAAGGGGATTTCGTGGGCCTCCGCCGATCCGGTAACGTTCGAACGCTGGGCGCGCGGGGTTGCATGGCATATCCGGCGGCACGGTACGGCTTTGTACCGTTCGGGACAGAAAATCGATGTGTTCGAGACACCCGTCGCGGAGTTCGAAAAATGGCTGGCCGAAGAATTGAGAGTGTTCTACGCCGCGCAGGTAGCGAATGAGATACGCACCGCATGGCAAAAAAGTAAATAACCGGTGCATTCTGCATCTTAAAAAAAACGATTGATTATGATAATGAAGTTTCCCCCTTATGCGGCACCCGCATTTAACGAGTTGCTGGTCGCCGACAGCGAAAACACGGAAATCGACGTGTCAGAGGTTGGAGGGCAGGGGCGATCAGTTACCCTGCACCATGTCAAACGAAATGGCGTCGCGGACTTCGACCTTAAAAATTTCGTGTCCAAACTGTTCTACGACGCGAAAGTCGTAATTCCGGCATCCGGTGTTTCGGGCTGGGCCTTCCTCGATTACAGGCTGCAAGCGCGTTACGCTGTGGGCGGGCGTAATTTTGTAGCACTGAACGCCGTTCGGGACAAGGGGCATTCGCTTGACCTCCTGGACGAAGGCGAATCGGGTGCACTGACGTTGCGTCCCATCATTGACGGACGTATCAGAATACCAAAGTACGAAGGTTTCCCCGTCGGTGCATCGTTCATGTACAAGAACATGTACGGGCTTGACTATTCCGATGCGACGAAGGCGATAATCGAGATAGTGAAGGCGAATACGGCGGTTCTATTGCCGTGGTACTATTACGGCCCCAAAGGCGGGTTTATATCGTGGGGTGACGGTATGGTCGAGGAAATGACGGCGACGAATGCTACGAAACTTGAATATATGTCCCATACGTATGTCGCACCGGGGCAGTACGAAATAGCCTGGGTTCCCGCGGAAAGCACTACGATGTATTTATACTCCACCGCAAACGGTAATACCGCTTTTGCCCAAGCGGTTCGAAACTATACGCAGTTTTCAACCCGGACGGGCCGTTTCTCCGCGAGCAGCGCTACCGGATTGCAACGCGTTGACGGCATTCTCCCGACCCAGGCGAATATTTCGTCAACGTTATTTTATGGCTGCGTGAACCTGACCTATATTAACCCGAATTTGTTTTCGAATATGGGGCAAAAAATTAAGGACATGGATCAGTCCTTTTATAACACGAAGAAACTGGAAAACATTGATCCCTCTTTACTTAGTGGTCTGACAAACGTACGAACTATGGAACGATGTTTCGAAGGTTCCGGGATAACAAGGATTACCGCCTCGATGTTCGCTCTTATGTCCCAGGTAACAAATTGTTCGCGTGCTTTCTATAATTCAAAGTTGAAAGCCGTTCCGGACAACGCTTTTTCCGGTATGGTCTCTCTGGAAAATACGGCAGGTATGTTTGAAGGGTGTTTGGACCTCGTATCAATCGGTGCGAACGTGTTTAACTCCTCTGCCGATGATATTAGGGCGGATTCAATATGCAAGGGGTGTAAGGCCCTGACAACGATACAGGCGACATCCTTCAGGGGGTTGCATAATGCCGGACGTCTTGATAGTATGTTCGACGGTTGCGAGGTGTTGACCGCGTTACCTGATGGTGTGTTCGCCGGAATGTCGAGCGTTACGAATTTTAGATACGGGTGCCAAAATTGTAAGAGTTTGCGTACTCTGCCCTTAAATCTTTTCGATGAATGGTCAAATCTGGTTTATTACGGTATGGATTACGCGTTTTACGGATGTACGAACCTGAATATGAACAATGCGGACATATTTAAGCATAATAAGACATTAACACATTTGCGCCGTACGTTTGGAAATTGTTCCGCGACAACGGCGGTAAGCGCCGAATTCTTCCATAATATGCCACAACTTCAAGTTGCGGACGGAACATTTGCCTATTGCGGGCTCACTACCTTACCCCTCGGCATGTTTACCAATGTGGAAACGACTATATCGCTTATCGGTACATTCGCGGTTAATCCGATTTTTGGGAACCTGCCGCATTCAAACGGCGGACAGACTTTGTTCTCTGCCAAGTGCGTAAACCTTGATAATTGCTTAGGGGGAACTGAATTTGCATCGGGGTTTGTAGGGGTTACGAAAATACCGGCTGACATACTGGATGTTTACGAGGGTGCGTCAGGTATTAAGATTCCGCGGCTGTTCGAAGGAAACAGGCAGCTGGCGGATATTCCCGCTAACCTGTTCGTAAGGGCGGGGGCGGCGTTTGTTGACATATCCGGTATGTTCAAGCTCTGCGGTACGTCGTCCGCACGCATCACCATCCCGGAAGGACTTTTAGACCCGCTTGTTAACGTGACATCCGTCAAGGATCTATTCGCATATGGAAAATTTGATTTTATGTCGGGGGATATTCTCGCTAAGATGTCACGGTTAACAAATGCCTCGGGCTGTTTCCAGGGCAGTGACATGGATAGTATTCCAGAGAATATTTTTGCGGGCAATCCGGAGTTAACGGACGTGTCGAGTTGTTTTTACAGCTGCGAGAATCTTACTTCTTTGCCGGAGAACTTGTTTGCAGGTAATCCGGAGTTAACGGACGTGTCAAGTTGTTTTGAATACACTAAAAACCTTGTTTCGGTACCGGAGAACTTGTTTGCGGGCAATCCGAAAATAACAAAAGCGAGAAGCTTATTTTCCTATCAAGGGGAAAACGGGAAAATGGTCGAGGTTCCTGAATCGCTGTTTGATAACTGCCCCTTGCTAAACGATGTTAACGGCATGTTTACCGACAGCCTGAATATTAAACATGTAGGTAATATATTCCGGCATAATCCGCTTATTACGGATTTTAGTTTTACTCTGGGAATGACTGGATCAAGAGGCAGTTTAACGGGCAGTTCACCCGTTACACCGGAGGGGTATAGGCTTTGGGAGCGTGCCGGGAAAGAAGGGTACCCGAAAACGATAAGGGGATCTTATTGCTTTAACTTCAACAGCCAGAACCTTACGGACAAAAACGATATACCATCAGATTGGATAAAAGGATGAAAGCGAACGTATTAAACATATCCGCGCTTTTCGAAAGCGGAGGGCACGGAGCGGTAGATTTGACAGAGGCGCTAAACACGCATATTAACGTGGATTTTGTTCCGGGTGAAACGTCCGACATTAAAAGCCTGGTGCTGTCTGATGTCCTGAACGGTGAAACCCTGGTTGTGGATTTCGTCGAAACGTGCGTTCCGGACGATCCGTTTTATGTCCGCTGGATAAACCGTTTAGGCGGGTGGGAGTATTATATGTTTTCATCCGGCAAGCGTTTCGGAACAGAAGCCCAGGGAACCGATGTATTCGTACCGTATTCGGGTACATTGTCCGATGCGGAACGCACCCGGGAGGTACTGGCGCTGGAACGTGCCGATTTTGTGGAGACGGGGGAGGAACAATTGGACCGCGACACGTTCCGGTTACTCGCGTCCATCGCGCTGTCGCCCCGGATCGACACGTTCAACCGCGAGACGGGCCGTTGGGAGGGTATCACATTGGAGGGGAAACACTCCTTTTGGTGGAACACCCGCAGCGGTTGCGGCACGGTGAATTATACATTCCGTTTAATCGACCAAAATAACCAGTTCTAATGAGATACGAATTACTTATACTGAAAAACGGGGAATACATCCCGCTCGATCTGGGCGGGGATAGCCCCTATATGGTTTTGCAGGTTAACACGCTGGCGGAGTTGAAGGACATCAATACGTCCTACTCCCAGAGTTTGAGCCTTCCGAAGTCGAACGCCAATTGCGCGGCGTTCGATTATGCGGACGATTTCCAGGCACGAAGCGGAGTACCTTACGGGGTTTATCCCTGCGCCTTATATTGCGACGGTATGCGTTTGCTTCCCGAAGGTTTCCGGCTGGTGGTGAAGTCAGTAACGCGTACATCCTTTAAGTGCCAGATCATATCAAACCTGAAAGGTCTGTTTACCGGGCTCGGCGATTTGGCCGTGTCCGATTTGCAGTTGCCCGTGATACCGTACACGATTGAAGAGATACAGGCATCTGTCAGGGGTGAACGTGACTATGTTTTCGCTTTGTCCGCTTTGCATTACACCCCAAAAACCGGTGCCTATTTGTATGGATTCCGTAACAAACCTACCGAACAAGCCCGGCAGACCGCCGATTACGGTCTGATTATGGTTAACTCGTTTTGGCCTTACTTCCGTCTGTACACACTCGTGGAAAGAATCTTTGCGATGCAGGGTTACAAGGTAAGCACATCCGTAACGGGCAAACCGGATTATAGGGACGTGTACGTGTCACTGTCTGACATGAAGCCGTCGGAGACATCTTTCGCTCCGGTTACGGCAAGTGCTTCGGTGACTGTTACGGCACCTGCGCCCGGTACGGCGGATCATCCGACGTACCCGGTGTACATGCTTAAAAGTGCCGAACTTGTGGCGAATTACGGCGAGCTCGATAAAACCCGCCTGCATAACCCGGATGTCGAGATCGAAAAAGATGCCGGCACGGACGGAATAGTCTATACCGCAACGGACTGTGTGAACATAAAAGTGCGTCTGTCCTCGTCATCGAATACAGCCGATTTCAGGGTAACTTACCGTATAAGGAAATACGGTTTCGTTTTGTCCGATACCCTTCCCGTTTTAAACAATCCCGTAGCGAGGGACTGGGAGAGTAACGAAAGCTTTACAGTCGATTTGTCGGGAGGTGACTTTGCAAGTCTGCCGGGGAATGCGTGGGAATCCGACGGCATTTATCTGTCACCAGGTGAAAAGATATACATCGAGGCGAATTTGTCATCAGCGGTTACCGGCGCCAGGATTTCAACGCGGATGCAGATTGTTTTCGATGCGGATGACAATAAGGTTCCCGCCGGTGGGGTTATAGACCCCAACATAAACCTGGACTTTAAAAACCAGCTTGAAATCGTCAAACTCTTTGTCCAGTTGCACGGGTTGACCGTGCAGGTCGATTCGGATAACAAGGTCGTTTATATGTATCCGTTCGGCGACCTTGTGGAAAGGGCGCGCACCGGCGTATGCGTGGACTGGTCGGATAAGGTCGGTGACACGGACGAAGCGGAAACGGCCTTCACATTTGACGGCTATATGCAGCGCAACGAAATCAGGTATAAGAAAAACGATTTCCAGGATTACCAGGATGTCGAGGCGCTCCGGACCAATAACGCGAATATCGAATCGACACGTGTTATGCTTGATTTGCTGCCTTTATCCTCACAGAACAGAAGGGTCAATAATCCGGTAACCCGCCCATTTATTCTGTCACAGCTGTACAATATCCGTCCGCATTATACGATGGATAAGGAGGAGGCCGTTTTTTACCGAGCGTTTGATGATAACAGAGACCCCGTATGGCCGCAAACGGCTGTCGCTGTCGGTGCGAGCCTTTTTAATCAGTGCCCCCTTTGGAAGTACCGGGCCGCAGGGATGCATATATGTGAAATGCAGCCTATGAAAGTGGATTCCGAAGAATTACGCATCGGTTACCTGCCGTACAATATGCAACCGCCGGGAACGGCCAAAAAGTTTCTGACCGGTGCGCAGGTTGCGACGTACCTTCCCGTGTCCCATTTCGTAAACGGCTATTATTCCGATTTGCAGAATCATGTACTGGATAAGGTGCGGATAGTAACCGATTATTTTTACCTGACACCCGAAGACGTGGCAAAACTCGATTTGTTTACGCCCGTGTATGTCGCGAAGTACGGACAGTATTTCTACATACAGAAAATAGATAATTATAACGCAGAGAGAATAACAAAAGTTACCCTTATAACCATTAATTTATAATTCTTATGGGAAGCAACGATGTTGATATACTACTAAACGTTGATATTGCCGCAGCGCAGACGTTTAAGGACTTAACCGAATTGAAAGCGAAAACCGCCGAACTACGTGAACAACAAAAACAGCTTAACACCACAACGGCAGAAGGCCAGGCGGAATTTGACAGGTTGAACATACAGATAAAAGCGAATAACAAGACGATCCAGCAACACGAAAAATGGATCCTCAATGCCATGACGCAGCAAACCGCACAGAAAGGATCGATTAAGGCCCTGCGCGCTGAACTTTCGAATTTGGTGGCCGACTATGGCGCTATGTCAGAAGCGGAGCAGAATAGCGCGAAGGGGCAGGAATTGCTTGATAAGACAACAGCACTGAACGAAAAATTAAAAGAGCTTGAATCTGCATACGGTGACAACCGGCGCAAGGTCGGAGAGTACGAGAACGCCGGTAAGGCATTAGGTGAGCAACTGGGCAGCCTTACCGCGAAGCTGGAACAACTTGCGGCACAGGGTATGCAGAATTCAGACACGTACAGGGAACTGTTCGAAGAGGCGAAACGGTTTAAGGCCATTCAGGACGAAGTAAGCCAGAGCATTGACAACGCATCGAAAAATACGGCGGGTTTCAATGCCATACTGGAAGGCGCGCAGGCTGTCACCGCCGCGTACGGTACCTGGCAGTCCGTTACGGCGCTTATGGGAGTAGAGAACGAGGAACTGGATAAAACGATGCAGAAACTCGTTATCGTCATGGGAGCGCTGGAATCCCTTACGACATTGCAGGCGCTTGCACAAAAGCAGTCGAATGTGTACCGGATGGCGTCAAACCTTCTCCAAAAAATCGGTATCAAGCAGACACGCACCGAGGTTGCGGCGGTAACGGCCAACGCTGCCGCCGTCGCTGCGGTGGGTACGGCGGAAAACGCCACGACTGCCGCAAAGATTCGCGGTGTAGTCGCCACGAAAGCGGCGACCGCTGCGCAATGGTTGTGGAACGCGGCCATGTCCGCAAACCCTGTTGTTCTTCTGACGATGGCCGTTCTGGCGCTTATTGCAGGAGCTGCCGCCTTGGTAGGGTGGCTTAGCTCCGAATCGGAGGCGGCACGTGAATCAAAGCGGGCGCATGAAGAATTGACGGTAGTTCTCGAAGAGGAGCAGCGCTACCGGGAAAAACTGGAAAAGGAGATACAGAACAGTATCGAACGCAGGCAGGTTGACGCCCGTAGGGAAATTCTGGAACTGAAAAAGAAAGGGGCGTCGGAGGCAGAGATACTGAAAGCCAGGGAAAGGGCCGACATCGAGCTTACGGACATGAAACAAAAGAACGCCTCTGCCCGTATCAATTCCATGAAAACCGAACTGAATCAGACGGAGAAGACCATCAAAAAGATGGAGAAGGAGCGGGCGGGGTTACGTGTGACCAGTGACAGGTACAAAGAGCTTACGGATAAGATAAAAGAACTTAAGGATGCAAGGGACGGACTTTACAGCAGCATCAGTGCCGAAGAGGTTCTGGTCGCAAGTCTGGAACAGGATAAGACGGAAATCGTTTACGAGGCGGAAAAGAAGCGCGCAGAGCTGAACAAGACCGGTGCCGAGAATGCCGCCCGGGCAGCTAAGGAAAGGGCCGACGCTGCGATAGCCGAATATGAAAAGCGCCTGGATGCACAGAAACGGTTTAAAGAAGCATCCCTGAAAGCCGAAGCGGGTTACCAAAGCGATGACCTTAGCGTCAAACAGGAATATGAACGGAAACTTTTCTCTTTGAACCAGGAGACGGAAAAAGCAAAACTGGAGAACCTGCGGAAACATAAACGGATCACCGAGGACGAGTATAAACAGTCCCTCGATCTGATGCAGGTACAACTCGCGGAGTTTAATAACAACCAGACAAAGAACCTGGGTAGTTTCTTCGAAAGTGAACGCAAGGCGATTACCGGGATGCTGATGCAAACGCTCGATGAGGAAATAGCCGGTATCGAGGAGAAATACACCGATGCGGTGAAACGTCTGGAAGCGGTTAAACCGCCTGAAAAAATGAAGGGCGAAAGCTCCGAAGCATACGAAAAGCGTTTGGCCGAACATGAAAAATTTGTCCTGGAGCAGGCGAATATCGTTATCCGTTTGGAACGCCAGAAGAACAAGCAGATCGAGGAGCTCCGTAAAAACGACCTTGAGGCAAGGGTGAAACAGATTGAGGACACCACGCGGGAAGCTTATGCGGACGAACTTCTGAAATACGAGAATAACGAGCGGGCGAAACTCGACATCACGGAAAAGATGCTGCGTGAGCAGGCCGCCGCAAAGAAAGCCATAGGGGTGGCGACAAATGAGGAAGAGGCAGAGCTGGAAAAGCTCGCATTACAACGCACGGCGCTAAATCTGAATCGTGACCTGCTACTGGCGGGGGATAATGCGAAGGCGAAATATGAGGCGAAGGTGAAAGCGCTAAACGAAGAGAGGGAGATACATGCGGATAATGCCGACAAGCAGCTGGAAATCGATGTGAGATTAGCCGAAGCGGAACAGGAACTGATAGACGCCCGTCTCGAAAAATTTACCGAATGGCGCGATGCGGCTACCGGGCTGATGGATAGTTTCAGTTCCCTGGTATCCGGGGGGCTGGACCGTGAACTGCAAAAGGTGCAGGAGACATACGATAAGGAGGCCGAATTCCTTGCCGATATGTATGCGCAGCGTGTTTTTACCGAAGCGGAATATAATCGGGAGACATTGAAACTGGAAAAGAAGAAGGCAAAGGAGGAGGCAAAGATCGAACGTGAGCGGGCTATCCGGGAACGTGCGTCCAAAGTTTTCTCCGTGGTGACTGATACGGCTATGGGTATTACAAAGGCCGTTGCCGCGTCTCCACTTACCGGTGGTCTTCCCTGGTCGGCGATTGTGGCCGCAACCGGTGCCCTGAACCTTGCGACTATCCTTGCCGAACCTTTGCCGAAAGCTGCCCGGGGCGGTATGATCAGTGGTCCTTCCCATGCGCAGGGCGGCACAATTATCGAGGCCGAAGGCGGCGAGGCTGTAATGACACGCCGTGCGGTATCGATGTTCGGCCCTTTGTTGTCGGCGATTAACGTCCTAGGCGGCGGTGTCCCCTTTGCGGCTCCTTTATCCGATGGCGGTTACATTCTCCGCTCCCATATACAGGGCGGTGCGACAGCCGGTGAAATTGCGGAGGCGCTTGGAAGGGTACAAATCGTTACATTGGTGGAAGACATCAACCGGGAACAGCAAAAAATGGCCGAAATTCAGTCATCAGGGGCGGTATAGCGCGGAACTTGCATAACTTCCCCCGCTTACCTACCCCATAGTACCCGAATACCGCCTATTTTCACCGCAAAATTCAGAAATATGGCATTACGGATTAAATTATACGGTGAAATTGACCCCGGTACGGCTTTCCTTTTGGGGCCCAGCGGTGAGGAAACGGCATGTTCTGCCGAAGCGGTGCAGGATATGTTGAACGAGAACCCGGACGAAAAGGATGTTTATATCGACATCCATTCGCCCGGCGGTTCCATGCATGAGGGTTTTGCGATTTACGACGTGCTTCGTACATCTGGTCGCAACATACATACGAATATTGTCGGCGCGTGTCATTCCATGGCCGTAACGGTGTTGCTTGCCGCGCCCCTGAAATGGAGGTCGGCAAATCCGAACATCCGTTCGCTGATTCATAGAGCCCGTACATATCCGGGGGACTACTGCACGGAAGAAGAACTGCGCCAGTTGGCCGATGATACCCGCAGGGAAGAGGACGAAATGATAAAAATCTATGTGCAGCGCACGAAATTAACCGAGCGCAAGGCGCGTGAGCTTATCGCCGCTGAAAAGGTGCACACCGCGCAGGACCTTTTGGAGATGGGCTTTATCAGCACTATAAATCAATACACATCAAATAAATTAAATATTAACCAAAAAAGTAAAGCAATGGCACAGAAACCAGCAAAACAGAAACCGGCGCAAAAGCCGGCGACACAGAAAAATGAAGGCGCGTCTTTATTGGATCGTATCGGAACATTTTTCACCAATGCAGCGAAAGTTCTTTCCCCCGTGAATTTCGATTATGAGGACGAGGAAGGCAACTTGCTTTTCTCAACCGCTTCGGAGAGTGACGATTTGGAGGTCGGAACAGAGGTAACGTTCCCCGATGACACAACGGGCGGCACTTTTACGCTACCTGACGGGCGCATCGTAACGATTGAGGATTTGATCGTAACCGACATCCAAACCGAATCGGAAGAAACCGCGAACCTGCGAACCGAGAACGAACAGCTCCGTGAACAGCTGGCCGAGGCGGTGAACCTGATCGAAGAGATGAAAGGGCAGATCGGATCGAACTACCAGCCCCAGAACCGCACGACGGTAAAGGCTACGACTGCAACCCGGACAGTCCGGAAGAATACTACGAGTGCAACATCAAAGGAAGACATCAAAAACGAAATCAAAGAGAATCATTCGAAGGGTTTCGCTTTCCGTGGAATTCACGCACGTAAGTGATTCGGGAGATAAATTATTTACTAACACTTAAAATTAGAGAGATATGCCAATTTTAGACATGACCCGTTTCGTCTTTAACGGCGACGTACTTCGTTCGGTGTCCGAACTCGTTTTCGACGAGGTGGTCAAAGGGCCGGACTTGAATATGATTCATACGGTCTATCCGAACATTGTCACGCAAACACAGATCGGCTTCATAGGCAAAGGCGGACTGGTAGGCGTGAAAAACCAGGGATGCGACCCCACACCGCAGGACTGGTCGGTAGGAACGCGCGACGTGAAATTTGATCCCGTAGCATGGGAGATCCTTATCGCGGCTTGCTGGACCGAACTTGAAGCGTCTGCGGCGGTTTACTCCCTGCATAAGGGTGTCAACATTGCGGACTTTAGCGATACCGACTACATGACTATCCTTATGGAGGTACTTACAAACTCCATGAACGAATTCATGTACCGTTTTATCTGGTTCTCCGATGTGGATGCGGCGAACATCGCGGACGGTGGCGAGATAACCGACGGTGTCGCCGTCAAGTATTTTAATCTCCTTGACGGCTTATTCAAGCAGATGGACGTACAGATCGGTGTGAACCCGAAACAGCACGTCCCTATCGCTGAAAACGCCGGTGCGGATTATGACGCGCAAATCGTTGCCGCTGACAAAGCGGTGGGGTATCTGCGCAAAGCATACCGCGCCGCACCTATCGCGCTGCGAAACCTGCGTAATAAATTCTACCTGGTGACACAGGGAATTTACGACGCTTATGTGGAATCCCTGCAAAGCGCGTGTTGCCTGGAAACTACCTACCAGAACCTTGTTAACGGTATGACTACCGTGTCGTTTAACGGCATCCCGTTAATCGCGATGACTATCTGGGACGAGATTATCGCATCGTACTGTAACGACGAGGCCAAAAACCGTTATATTAACCCGAACCGTATCGTATTGACCGCTCCGGAAGTTCTTGCGGTAGGTGTGGATGACCCGAACGCATTCGATTCGGTGAAGTCCTGGTACAACCCCGATGAACGTAAAGTGAAGATCGAGGCGATGGGTAAGGGCGATGTGAAACTGGCTAACCCGGCATTATTCGTTTACGGGGTCTGACCCCGTAGGCGGATGCCTTTTGTTGAACGCTTTAAATATATCAATCAATGGATTGCGTTACAGAATTAACAAATGTCATTGCAGCTGACTGCAATAACCCGGCAGTCGCCGGAACATTCGGTGAGGTGGTGTTGGTTCCGTTTGATGCGGTTGATCGTGCGGCCTCGAAGATTGAGAACAACGTTATTTCCGAGTTGGTGCTGAAAAACGGAAAGAAAGGGTATATGTTCAGCACTTTCGATAACTCCGTTTTAGGTGCCGTTTCCCTGAACTCCGGAACATACCGCAACAACCTGCAACACGATTTGACACTCCGTATCTTCGTTAAGTCCGAGAATACGAAGCATTTCGTAAACACCTTCGTAAACGCCCGCGTGGTTGCGATTGTGAAGAATAAGGAAGCCGGAGAAAACGGGGAAACAATGTACGAGGCGTACGGTTATGACGCAGGGCTCGTTCTGAATACCCTGAACAGCGACACGTCGATGGCCGACGGTGTCGTTTACGAGCTGGTTATCGGAAACGACGAGACTTCGAAAGAGAAATCCGTCCCTAAATCTGTTTGGGCCGGAAGCCTGGCGGACACCGAAACCATGTTAGGGACCTTAACTGCCTGAGGTATGTTAGAGAGATTAACCGCATTACAGGAACGTGGCCGCCCGCTTATTAATAAAGGCAGGGTGGCTGCATCTGAAATAATGGCCGATGAAGCACTGAAACGGGAAATCGACGTGCTGTACCGCCATTTTTATGGCCGGGCCGTAACTGGTTGCAAGAACTGTTATTGCGATGCCCTGGTCGAGTTATGTAACATTAATAAAACTACTGCAATGAATAAGACGGAATTATTTGTCGTGCGTCGCGGCAAGGTGTTGAAGGACACGGTAAACAACGACGCCCGTTTGAACCTCGTCAGGGGGAACGAAACGGAAGAACTCGCACTGTATCATTTGTACACGAACCCCGGTTCGCGAAAATTCTTTGAGAAGCTCCCCGATGACGGCCCGCTGGGCGAAATGCTCGCCAGGTATGGCGAAAAATACGAGGCGGAGCGTAACAAGGAGTACGGAACGGACACGGGCAGAACCGAAGCGGATAAGATGCTGAATGATGCGAAGACCGAGGCGGAAAACATTATTACCGGAGCCCGGAAGGAAGCGGAGAATATTATCGCCGAAGCGGAAAAAAACGCAAAGGAAATCATCGAGGGGGCAAAGCAGGCCGTAAGTCCGCCGGAAGATGCCGCGAAAACCGAAGGTGAAGCGGATGCGCCGAAAGCCGACACCAATAAGAGAGATAAGAGAGCTTCGAACACTACTTCGGATCCTATTTTGAAATAAAGAAGCTTAGTTATAACCATAGAGCCGGAGCGGTGAGGAATACAGACCCGCCGCTCCGGTTGCATTTAATACCGGTTACATGTTATGAAAGTCGCAAAAATACAATCCTCACCATCCTTTCGGGTGAAGAATAATAAAGCCCTGGGAATTCAAAACTACGATTCGGGAAACGATTATCCGCAGAAGGTGGAGGAAATCGTACGGGCGTCGGGTACGGGGCTGTCCTGCGTCCGTATCTACGCTAAATTTATCTATGGGCACGGTTTCAACGACCCGGTAACTGCGGAAGTGCTTGCGAACCGACGCGGCGAAACACTGGACTACATCCTTAAACGGGTCTGCCGAGATTATGCCGTGTATGGAGGCTTTGCCGTGCACGTCAATTATAACGCGAATTACCGCATCACCGAAATGTATCATGTTCCTTTTGAACATTGCCGGTTCGAAGCACGGGACCGTGATACCGGACTTTTTGACCGGATCGGGGTTTATGATGACTGGACGCATCGGGATGCTGACCGGAAAGCCGTTAAAAAGGAAAATATCGATTTCATACACTTTTTCAATCCGGACCCGGCTGTCATCGAGGCGCAGGTCGAGGCGGCGCGTCTGGAAGCCGATCCGGAATCCCCTTCCGGGTGGCCTTTCTACAAAGGGCAGATTTACTATTTTTCCAATGCGGGGGAGAAGGAATATCCGGCACCGGTGTTTGAAGCGGAACTGACGAACATGCGTTCGGAGGAAGGTATCGACAATGTGGTAGGCCGTAACGTTACCTGTAATTTTCTTCCCGGCGTAATGATAGCCGACATCAACAACGAACCGGAGAGTGCCGAACAGTTCGAGGACTTGCAGAACGAATTCCGGGCGTATCAGGGGGACGAGAATGCGAATAACATATTTCTGGTGCAAGTCAAGTCAAAAGAAGAGGTACCCATAAAGGTGGATTTGCAGGGGCAGAACTACGACAAGGAATTTACCGTATCGCAGGCATACCTGCCCGATGCCATCGGAAGGGGCTTCAACCAGCCGCCCATACTCCGCGCCCAGGACGTTAATACAGGTTTCAGTACAAACGAGATGGTGAACGCATATAAATACTATAATGCGCAAACGGAAGACGAACGGCAGGATGTGCAGATGGTATTTTCCCGTCTGTTCCGATATTGGCGCCTGCCCGGTGAATTGAAAGACGTGCGTATCGCTCCGCTGTCCTATAACGTCGGGGTATCGAAGTTCGAGGAGCTGGGTACCGATGTGGCAAGGGACGTAATTAACATGCTTGGTAATGTTGACCTGACCCCTGCACAAAAGAATAAAGCCTTAATCCTTATCTACGGGTTCAGTCCGGAGGAAGCGGCCAACCTGGTAAACGGCACTGTTACCGAGGGGGGGGGAAATTAAGGGACATTCCCGTCGAGTTGTTGAAAGATCTCACAACGAATGAACGCAGGCGACTGTTAGGATTCAGTCCGACCCCGGACAACCAAAGCAGCGAACAGCTGTTGGCCGAAAAATTGGGTGTAGGTGGTACGCAGTCCCTTGTCGCGATTGTATCAGACCCGAATCTTACATCGTCCCAGAAACAGGAATTATTAATAACGCTTTTCAGTTTTACACCTGAACAGGCGGCAAAAATACTGGAATAACAATGATTGCAAAAATAAAAGATGTGCAGGCGGTCCGTTCCGTTGCGATTAATGTCGCCCCCGAAGTCATCGAGCCTTTTATCGAGGATGTGGAAAAGCAGGACATTATCCCGGCAATAGGTGCCGAATTATATTTTGCGGTGGAAGCGGATCCGGAAAACGAAATGTACCGCGATCTCTTATATGGGGGCACGTATAAGGATTGTTCGCAAAACCTTTGCTATTTGCGCGGACTGATTACCGCCGTGGCATACCTCGCATACTCGCGGCTATTGATTTTCGGGGACATACAATATACGGCCTTCGGTTCGGTGCTGAAGAGTTCGCAGTATTCGCAGAAACCCGATGAAGCGGAAAAAATACGGGCTGCCGACGCAGCCAGGAAAATGGGGTTTGCGATACTGAAGGATGTCGCTAAATACATAGATTTTAAATTCAAGGGGCAGGAACATGCACCGACACGCGTTTCCCGCCCTAAATTCATATCAATAAAGAAAGAAAGGCTATGACCGAATTTATCAATGCCGTGGCCGCCATAGCTGCCGGGGTATTTGGCGCGGGGTGGGGTATTCAGTTCCTATACTACCGTTCCGAGAAACGGAAACGTGAGGCTGAAACACGTCGGCATGAAGCTGAAACACGGATTATCGAACTTAATGCGGACGCTAAAGAGAACGCATACTGGGATGAGGAGCTGAAACAGGCGTACGAACGTATCACCCACCTGCAAAATATAGTGAACAGGGAGCGGGAAAAGTGGGAGGCTTTGGCCGTTGAAATGTCCGACCTGAAAATGAAGCTGTTAAAAGAGAAAGAGGCCAGAGAACTGGCAGAATATAACATGTGTACACGCAGGGGGTGCGATAAACGCTGCCCGCCGCGAATTAAAAAGGAGGTAGAAAATGAAAATGTTACTGATTAGGCGGTATCGTGCGCCTGAATACACGATTGGAACGCTGTTTATCGACGGTGTCCGTTTCTGTGATACACTGGAAGATACAGACCGGGATCTGAACCGTAACGGGAAACTGGACGGTCCGGGAGAAAGCAAGGTGATGTACGCTACGGCTATACCGTACGGCACTTATAAAGTGATTTTAAACCGTTCGCCCCGTTTCGGGCGTGACCTTCCCCGCCTTATGGACGTTCCGCATTTCGAAGGGATACTGATACACCGGGGAAACACCCCCGATGATACATCAGGCTGTATTCTGGTCGGGGAAAACAAGGTGAAAGGAAAGGTGTTGAACTCGACACCGTACGAAAACGAACTGGTGGCCCGGATGCGTGCGGCAATCGCTGCGGGCGAGGCCGTCGAAATAACGATTGAATAGTATGGGCCTTAAAAGAACAACGGCATTTCTTGTTCTCCTGGCGGCGTTCTTTTGGCTTGGCTGGCTGATAGGACGCCGCAACGGTAAAAATGCCATAGAGACGATAAAGCCCGCGGTACTGACCGGTTTTGTTCCTGCTGTTGAGGTGGAAAAAGGGCTGGAAGAGGTGAAGCCTGATACCGTATTCGTGCCGAAAGCAGGGAAGGCAGAAGAACCTCCGAAGCTTGTACCGGTGGATGAAACAGAACCGGGACCGGAACGCACCGAAGCGGTAACAGCCGCGCTTCTGGACTGGAATACACGGCGCATTTATTCGGGAACGTTGTTTGATGACCCCACCAGGGGGAAAGTTACATATTCGTTTCCGGTGCAGTTCAACAAGGCGGGACAAATAGAATACAGCTACGAGCCCGCCCCGCTACCGGTACCCAAGCAACGTAAACGGATGCGTCTTGTAATAGGCGGGGAATACTATACAAACGGGCAGTATTCATTCGGTGCAGGTGTGCAGTATGGCGTGTTCGGTGTGAACGCCCGGATACTGAAACCGGAGAAAACTTTGGCGGGATCCGGTTATGCGTTGGGGGTCGGTGTACAGTTCGTTTTTTAGGTAAAATGCTATTTCCTATAAAAATAACTCCCGGAATATTTGCATTATGATAGTAAAATTACTATCTTTGCAGAGTAATAATTAAACAAAGCGTACAATGAAGTATTCGGAAATTGAACGAAAAGTTGCTAAAGCCGGTTGTTATTATCTCCGGGACGGCAAGAAACACCCCATTTGGTTTTCGCCTATAACGGGAAAGGAATTTCAGCTGAGCCACCACAAAAGTGAGGAAGCAAAATTCGGGACATTAAAAAGCATCAGCAGGGATTCAGGGGTTAAACTTTAACCCCTCCCTTTCACCTAAACATAAAAGAGATATGAAAGCAATAGCAGGCATTGAAAGAGGTATTGACGGTACTTATAGCATATATATCGAAAGCGATAACGTACCTTTTGGAGCCATCGGTGACGGTAAAACCGTAACCGAAGCGATAGCGGATTTTAATAATTCGATTGAAGAAATGAAAGCGTACTATGCGGAAGAAGGCAAAAAGTTTCCGGATATAGAATTTGAATTTAAGTACGATGTTCCCTCCTTTTTGCAATATTATGCCTATGCGTTTACGCTGGCCGGATTGGAACGTATTACGGGTGTGAACCAAAAGCAATTGGGGCACTATATTAACGGTGTGAGAAAGCCCAGCGATGCCACAATCCGGAAAATTGAAGATCGTATTCATGCTTTCGGGAAAGAAATAGCATCCGTCAGCTTTGTTTAATTATTACAGATCGGACTTAGCGACGGGGGCCCTACCTTTTGGTAGGGCTTTTTCATGCAATAGTAGTCAAATAGTTGGCAAAAGATTTTTAAAAATACACTTAAATGCCTGATAATCAGAGATAGAATAAGAAATTCCTAAACATTAGATAGGGGTTCGATTCTCCTCGGGGCTACAATGATAGAAACGCAGTTAATCAATAGCGATTAACTGCGTTTTTTGTTTGGATCCACTTTCCTTTTTGTGATGACGGACTGGATGTGATTTATACCTTATTATATATATAGCCGATTTATATTGATGTGTGTCGTGTTCTACAATACAAGGGTATTCTCAGTTTGGAGATTTTTCAACTTTTCAAATGATAATAAGGATGATACATATCATTCCTTAGATTCGATACCCGATTATGATATGCTATTTATTCATTTTATGTT